>Ga0210004_1000087_pt1 | contig 48669 bp, 42 predicted proteins | sample CryGey13umfilter_FD_185450 | JGI IMG/M metagenome (GOLD analysis project Ga0210004, IMG submission 185450) | Groundwater microbial communities from aquifer in Utah, USA - Crystal Geyser 4/8/14 3 um filter (SPAdes) (version 3) | ecosystem: Environmental > Aquatic > Deep subsurface > Groundwater...
TCGGTGATTTGAATACAGGAAGCTGAAAATTGAATCAGTTCGCGGGCTTCCCATGATAAGCCCCAACCACGATGTTGTGATCCTTCCCAAGCGGTAAATTCGGTATCGTAAATAATTAATTGCATAACCAACGCATGATAAAACTCAGTTTCCATTTAATTTTCAACACTATACCCGATTCCGATGTGGTTTGAGTGAAAAAAGCCGATTTTAATGGGTTATGAAATGCGCTTAGTGGCCGATTAAATAATAAGATGTGCAGTGTAACGGCACTTAAATCAGTGGTATGATTATATTCCACAATTCCATTGCATAATTTAGCGTAGAACGGGCTAGTCGATAAGGGAAACTATGTTTAATAATAAATCCATACTCATCACCGGTGGCACAGGCTCTTTTGGCAAGCGCTACACCAAAACGATTTTAGAAAGATACCAGCCTAAAAAGATCATTATCTTTTCCCGAGATGAACTCAAGCAATTTGAGATGCAACAAGTTTTCAATGCGCCCTGTATGCGCTATTTTATTGGTGATGTACGTGATCGCTATCGACTGGAAGAAGCGATGGAAGGGGTTGATTTTGTGATTCACGCGGCCGCTTTAAAACAAGTGCCCGCTGCAGAATACAACCCGATGGAATGTATCAAAACCAATATTAATGGTGCCGAAAATGTGATTCGTGCCGCCATTAAAAATAATGTGTCAAAAATCATCGCGCTCTCGACTGATAAAGCAGCCAATCCCATCAACCTCTATGGCGCAACCAAACTCGCTAGTGATAAATTGTTTGTGGCGGCCAATAATATTGCAGGCAGTAAACCCACTCGGTTTTCAGTGGTTCGATATGGCAATGTTATTGGTTCTCGCGGATCGGTCGTGCCATTCTTTAAAAAGATGATTGATCAAGAGTGCACTGAGTTACCCATTACCCATGAGAATATGACCCGCTTTATGATCACCCTGCAACAAGGGGTCGATTTTGTGCTCAGGAATTTTGGAAGAATGCACGGCGGAGAAATTTTTGTGCCAAAGATTCCTTCTATGAAAATGGTTGATTTGGCGAAAGCAATGGCCCCTAATTTGCCACAAAAAATTATCGGGATTCGTCCTGGTGAAAAAGTGCATGAAATCATGTGCCCATCAGATGATAGCCATTTAACACTAGAGTTTGTGGATCACTATGTCATCTGCCCGACGATACAGTTTTCTTATGCGTCTGACTTTAGTCAGAACCGACTCGGGGAAAAGGGGCAAAAAGTGCCGATGGGCTTTGAATATCAATCGGGAACCAATACCCAATGGCTTGATCCAGACGATTTTTTAGCCATGATGGATGAGTGTATTGAGTGTTAAGTCTCTTCTTAAATGACCTTAAAGGGAATGTCTGACATGATTCCCTATGGCAAACAACTGATCAATGCGGCGGATATTCAAGCCGTCACTGAGGTTCTCCAGTCCGATTATCTAACCCAGGGGCCTCAGATCCCACTGTTTGAAATGGCCATCGCTCAACAGTGTGATGCCCAATATGCGGTCGCGGTCAATAGCGCAACCTCAGCATTACATATTGCTTGTTTAGCGCTCGGTTTAGAGCATGGTGACTGGGTTTGGACATCTCCCAATACGTTTGTTGCTACGGCAAATTGTGCGCGTTATTGTGGCGCGGAAGTAGATTTTGTTGATATTGATCCGCTTACCTATAATATGTCCGTCGCAACGTTAACTGAAAAATTAGCGGCAGCGGAAGCCTTGGGTAAACTCCCCAAAATTGTCATTCCAGTACATTTTGCAGGGCAGCCTTGTGATATGAAGGCTATTTATGAGCTGTCTCAACGCTATGGATTCGCGATTATTGAAGATGCGGCCCATGCAATCGGCGCACAGTATCAGGGCCAGCCAATTGGCAATGGTCAATATTCCGACATCACCGTTTTCAGTTTTCATCCTGTCAAAATCATTACCACCGCAGAAGGGGGCGTTGCCACCACAAATCAACCAGGCCTGGCTGAAAAAATGCAATTGTTACGCAGTCATGGGGTCACGAGAGAACCGCACTTAATGAAAGATTGCCCGAGTGTGGACTCAGAAAGAGGCGCTTGGTTTTATCAGCAAGTTGATTTAGGCTTTAACTATCGGATGACTGAGTTGCAAGCGGCTTTAGGTTTGAGTCAATTAAACCGTTTAAAAGAATTTATTGATAAACGACATCAATTGGCGGAAACTTACCATCAAGCCTTGCAAGACTGCCCATTGATCTTGCCTTTCCAAGTAGAAGGGCGTCGTTCTTCCTATCACTTGTTTCCCATTCAAGTGGTGTCTTCGCGGATTTCCAGACACGAATTATTTGATCGTTTAAGGGCAAAAGGGCTCGGCGTGAATGTGCATTATATTCCCGTTCACACTCAGCCCTATTATCAAGCTTGCGGTTTCAGCGTGGGGGACTTTCCCGTAGCTGAGGCTTATTATCAAAAAGCCATCAGTATTCCATTGCATCAAGGCATGACCCTTGCTGATCAAACGACTGTTATTGAAGCTATTAAAGAGAGTTTATTATGAAAATTTGTGTGATCCCTGCGCGCGGGGGAAGTAAACGCATCCCACGTAAAAATATTCGTTCCTTTTTAGGCAAACCTGTCATTGCCTATCCAATCGAGGCCGCGATCGCTTCTGGACTGTTTGATGCAGTCATTGTTTCGACGAATGATTTGGAAATTGCTGAGGTCGCCCAGCAATATGGCGCGGAGGTTCCCTTTATGCGTCCAGAGTCCTTGTCGGATGATCATACGGCAACCGCGCCAGTGTTGATTCATGCGATTGAGTGGTATGAAGCGCAAGGTCATGCCGTTGAAGAAATGACGAATATTTACCCTTCAACACCGTTTATCACGGCTGACTTGTTGCAAGATGGTTACCAAGTTTGGAAGGCGGCTCAGTCTCCTTACTGCTTTGCCGTCAGTGAATTTCATTCAGCACCGCAACGTGCACTAAAGTTAAGTCAGCAGGGACGTGCGGTGAGTTTGTATCCCGAGTTTCAACAAACGCGAACCCAAGACTTACCGACTACTTTTTTTGATGCCGGCATGTTCTATTTTTGTGATGCGCAAACCTATAAAAGCGGGGTGTCAATGCATTCAGATTCAGCCGTGCCATTTGTATTGCCGAGACACTTGGCTCATGATATTGATACTCTTGAAGATTGGGACTTCGCTGAAAAGTTTTATAAATTTTTGCATACGCAATAAGCATTTTCTGAGCACCTTAGTCACGTAAGTAAACGCAAAGGACACTGGAACAAAACACCATGATTGCACAAAAATATCAAGCATTATTAACCGAGATGCAGCAACAGAATGTCTTATATCGCCCATCGACATTTTGGGCAGAAGCTTCATTGGAGCTGGTAAAAGAATTCGAAGCCCAGGGTATTGAAAATTTTCGACAGTTAACGGCATCCTTGTTATTTTTTGTGCCGACTTACGGTTTACCGGGTAATGCCTTGTCGGTAGAGATTGTGCAACAGCTTGACGCCGCCCTAGAGCAGGTGAATGCTTCTGAAAAGCAACATAATATTGTGAGTCAATTCACGTCAGGTTATGTGACAGCCTTAGCGGATTATCGAGTATTTATGGCAGCGAATGGCGCCCAATCATCGAACGATGAAAAAGTAGATTTGCGCAGTTTTTCAGAAAGCCAAGTAGGAAATCCGGTTGAGCAGTTTGACTTTGACGGTCATTTTTACAGCCGCTCGGCGTTGAATTATTTGTTAGGGCTGTCATTTTTACAGCAATATGTACCATTGAACCAGATAAATACAGTGCTGGAAATTGGCGGCGGCTTTGGCACACTGGGTGAAATTGTATTAAAAATTTTTAAAAACGCTCAGTATATTGATGTGGATATTCCGCCAACCTCAATGGCTTCAGAATACTATTTGCAGCAAGTGTTTGGCGCTGATCAAGTGAGTACTTATGAAGAGACTACCGAACTAACCGATATCCCTATCCATTCGCTACAGCAAGCCAGTGTGTTAAATTCTTGGCAAATTGAACACTTATCAGGGGACATTGATTTATTTGTCAATTTTATTTCATTTCAAGAAATGGAACCTGAGATTGTCCAAAACTATTTAGAGCATGTTAAGCGCTTAAATGCGAAATGGTTGTTGTTACGCAATATGCGTGAAGGCAAACAACTCCGTTCACAACACCGATTTGGCGTTGAAACTCCAATTCTGACTGAAGACTATATTCGTATGGTGGGTGGCTATGAATTGGTGGATAGTAATGTGATGCCATTTGGTTTTAAAACCGTTGACCACTTTCATTCTGAGATTTTGCTGTTTAAACGGTGTGACGCTTAACCTTTGGTATTCTAATGATTGTTTTCAGAGTTTTTTCAACAGCTTCTAGTGGGTTGGGCCATATTGTTCGGTGTCATTTTCTGGCGCAAGCCCTTCAGCAGAAAGGGCAGACGGTGGTGTTTGTTTGCGATCAGCTCACCCCTCAAACTGCCGAATTCTTAGCTGACTATACCACTATCAACCTCTATAGTCAGCATCCCGAAAAATGGGATGCAACAACCGATGCACAAGCTACCTTAACGTATTTGCAAAACCATCACCTAGCGCCCGATTGGGTGGTGGTCGATCACTATTTTTTAGATGCGCAATGGGAAGAACACATCATTGGTGCCGGTTATAGGGTGCTCGCCATTGATGATTTGGTACGTTCACATTGTTGTGATGCCGTTTTGGATTTCAAATGGCGAGGTTCAGAACCAGAAGCAGTTTATCGAGATAAGGTGCCCGATGCGACCCAGTTGTTATTAGGACCTCAGTATTGTTTATTGTCACCGCAATTAGTGCGTGAACCAGAGAATAACCTTCCTTTAAATGCTTCTGACTATACTGTCTTGTTAAGCCTAGGCGGTGGGGGCGATGCCGATATTTTAGGGCGACTAATGACCGAGTTAATTCAGGGGGGTCAGCAGCAGGAGGATGCCTTAAATCAGCAGGGACTTCACTTTCAAGTGGTGATTGGGCCGCTCATGCAAAATCGTGAACGCATAAAAAGTCAATATTCACAATTCGGTATTCGACAGATGATGGTGACTTTTATTGAAGGAAAAACCAATTTAGATGCTGAATTAAAAGCATGTGACTTGTATGTCGGCGCTGCAGGAGGGACTTTATATGCATTACGCGCCCTAAAGAAACCTGCGATCACGTTTTCTTTGGCTGACAATCAACAAACGGATCAAGCTGTATTGGATACGATTGGACACTATTTTCATCTTAATCATATAGAAGACGCTGACTTTGAGAAATTGGCTCAGTGGATATTTTTATGTCAGCAAAATCAACAGAGAATCCAGCAGCTATTTGCTTCGAGTGAGGTTGACATCGATACGTTGGGTGCTCAACGTGTGGCTGATTTTATGGTTTCAGGCCAGATTTCCGAGTTGCCTAAGTCGAATAAATCTCACCACCAATGGACTGAATTAGCGGGAGGTCGACGACTCAGAGCCGTTGAGGATGCCGATTTAAACCATTATTTGGCAAGCCGCAATTTACCGGAAAACTGTCAAAATATGTTGGACATTAAACCGATTCAACCGATTGACCATGCGCTTTGGTGGTTTAACACACCGCGACGGTCATTTTTAATGACGCAAGCAACGGGTGAGCCGTTACTGTATATTTGGGATGAGCTCAAGCAGGTTGATAATTCCCACTTTTTAATTGGCGGTTGGTTTGTTTGCGATGCTCAAACAGCTTTTCAAGAAGCGATGGTGGCACTGGATTGGCAGTTGAAACAATGCGTGGAAGATTATCCCAGTGTTCCGTGGGTTGCGGTGATTAGCCGTCAAAATAAGTATGTCAAATTGATGAATGACTATTTTGGGTTTAAAGAAATCGAACCAGGTGGCCGATACTATAAAGCAGTGACCACGCTTTTTCCAAAAGCCAGCCAACAAGATTTTTATTATGTTTATAAAAATTAATGAGGGGTGGTTTTGAACAGAGTCAATCAAGTTAAGGGAGATGAATGTGAGTGTATCAATTCAACAAACGCTGGCTAAACCTCTCAAACTTGGGGTAATCGGGGGCGGTGTCAATTCTGCCGTGGGCTATGCACACTATGTCGCCAGCCAGTTAGATAATAAATGGCAAATGGTGTCCGGATTTTTTAGTCGGGATCCGCAAACTAACCTTAAAACCGCCCAGGCCTGGCATATTGCCGATTTTAAGCCTTATGAAAGTTGGCGCGATTATGTTTCAGTGGAAAAAGCCAATTTGGATGCCATTGTCGTGCTCACGCCAACACCGATGCATGCCGAAGTTGTTTGTGAACTGTTAAAACAAAATATTCCGGTTATTTGTGAAAAAGCGCTGACAGCCAGTTTAGAGGATTCGTTAAAAATAAAACACACGCTTGATGAAACCCAAGGGTTCTTGGCAGTGACCTTTAATTACAGTGGGTATTCGATGGTGCGTGAAATGCGTCAACGGATTTTTGATGGCGAACTGGGTAAGCTTTCGCAAATTCAAATTGAAATGCAGTCAGATGCCTTTATCAATAAAGCGGCGACAGGCAAACCACAAGCGTGGCGATTAAAGGATGGTTCCATTCCGATGATCCTGCTGGATTTGGCCGTTCATTTACACCACCTAGTTCATTATGTTTCTGGGCAACATCCTCGCAAGGTATTGGGCGATTTTCACAATTTTTCACGCTACTCCGGTATTGTGGATGATGCCTATTTATGGGTTGATTATACTGACTCAATGCGCGCTGCTTACTGGGTGAGTAAGGCCGCTTATGGACACAAAAATGGCTTAAGAATTCGGGTTTTTGGCGATAATGGCAGTGCGGAATGGTTTCAAGAAGTGCCTGATCAGCTAATGGTGTCCAATGCAGATTCGATCATGATGCACTATAATCGGGGCACGGCAATCAATCAGGATCGAATTGTTGAGCGCTTTAAACCAGGGCATCCAACTGGATTTATTGAAGCCTTTGCCAATTTATACAGCGATATTGCCGATAATTTAGCACGTTATCAACAAACCCCAGCCCAATTTGAATTTGATGAAAATGTATTTGGTTGGGCGCATGCCCATGAAGGCTTAAATCTATTACACAAAGCGACCTTGTCCAATGCACAAGGGTGTTGGCTAGACATTGAGAGGCAAGACAGTAAACATGATTAAAGACATTCGTATTGCAAACAAAACCATTGGACAAAATCAGCCACCTTATATTATTGCGGAGTTATCGGGAAATCATGCAGGGGATAAACAAAAAGCCATCAGACTCCTAGAAGCTGCGGCTGAAGCAGGGGCGGATGCGATTAAATTACAGGTTTACCGCGCCGATACCATTACTTTAAATTCTGATAAACCTGATTTTCAAATCCCAAAAGGGCAAGGCAATAAATGGGAGGGTTACGGTACACTTTATGAGTTGTATGAGTATGCTTATACGCCTTGGGAATGGCTGCCTGATTTATTTGCAACGGCTAAACGATTAGACATTGCATTGTTTGGGTCGGTGTTTGATGAAACTTCGGTCGATGAGTTGGAAAAGTTTGATGTGCCTGCCTACAAAATTGCCTCGCCAGAAGTGTTCGATATTGGTCTGTTGGAAAAGGTAGCACAAACCGGTAAACCCGTTATTTTGTCAACGGGTTTGGCGGCGATAGGGGATATTGATTTAGCCGTCCAGACCTTAAAACAGAATGGCTGTAACGATATTATTATTCTGAAATGCACCACTGCCTACCCAACGCCTTACGATCAGGTTGATTTAAAAACCTTGGTAAATTTGCAGGAAACCTTCCATTGTTTGTCGGGGTTGTCTGATCATACATTAGGCATTACCGTACCGATTGCGGCAGTCTCACTCGGTGCCAATGTGATTGAAAAACACATTAAATTGGATGATGAATCTGAATCGGTAGACAGCTTCTTCTCGTTAACGGTTGCGCAATTCAAAACCATGGTTGAAGAAACCTATCATGCCTACCAAGCGATTGGCCGCATCAATTATAATTTGACGACAGAAAGTCAAAAAAACCGTAATGGTAAACGGTCACTTTATGTCAGTGCTGATATCCAAAAAGGGGAAGTATTGACTGAGCAAAATATTAAGTCCGTCCGCCCTGGGTTAGGGTTGCATACGAAATACAAAGCTGACGTGTTGGGGAAAAAAGCTCGAAAAGACTTAACGGTTGGCGATCGTTTAAGTTGGGAGGTGATTGAGTGATGACACAATCAGCTCAGACTTTAACTGATATTGAAGCAGCCTTGATTGAATGCATTCAAGACAGTGCCGGACAACAGGGAACCTTGACCAGCACAAGTAATTTCGTTCAATCTGGACTGTTGGATTCATTTGCCATTCTCAGCTTAATTATGCAATTGGAACAACAGTTTGCCATTAAATTTACCATTGACGAGTTGGCCAATACAGAGCTACAAACGGTTTCTGGTATGGCGCAAGCCATTGCTGATAAATTAGCCCAAAACGCATCAAATTAAGGAACGGCATGGCACAACTTTTTGAACGTTTTAATCAACACTGTCAAAGTGCCCCTAACAAAATGGCCTTTATTGACGGGTCGCTTCAGTTGAGTTATGGCCAATTAGCAGACAAAATTGACCAAGTGATTCAATGGCTTCAGCCTTTAGCGCAACAACAGGCGCCGAATGGCTTGCGTGTTTTAAGTGTGTGCCATGAACCATTTCACCACGTTTGTTTAAGTTTGGCGCTCTCAAAACTCAATGGCACTTTGATTCCAACCAATGCTCAGTCAACCACCAAACAGGTCGCTCGTTTTTGTCAAGCCGTGGAGGCTGATTGTTTGGTCTATGATTTGGCTGAAATTGATTTTTCGCAAACGGATTTAAGCGAAAATCAACCACTCAATTTATTACCGCAATTAGCCATTCAATCCGCCTTTAATGCAGATAAAAATGACCAGGCCTGGTCAAAATCGGTCGATGTTACTCCTCATGATTCCTTTTTATTAACCTTGTCATCCGGCTCGACTGGAAAGCCAAAACCGATCGTCATTTCACAAGCGGTTAAGTTGGCAAGAGCGCAACAAACCATTGACCTTTACGGTATTACTTCAGAAGATGTGGTATTAAATGCATCACCATTTTTTCATTCATTAGGTCAGCGCTTAACATTTGTGCCGTTAATGGCGGGCGCAACGGTGGTGTTCTTGAATAAATTTACCCCCCAGGCCTGGTTAGATGCGGTTGAAGCGAATCAAGTCTCTTTTACCATTCCCGTTGCAACCCACTTGTATGCGTTACAGCTCTTTATTCAATCGTCATTTGATCGAGTACGTTCATTAAAAACATTAGTCACGTCTTCGGCACCGATTGATGCCGAGTTTAAAAAAGCATTACAGCAAGAAATACAATGTGATTTACACGAAATTTACGGCGCGACCGAAATCGCGATTGCGACCAACTTATGTCCAGCCGATTTTGCACAAAAACACCATACGGTAGGGTTACCTTGTAAAGGGATTGAGATCCGCATTGTCAATGACTGTGGAGATCAACAAACCGCTGAAGACTTGGGTGAGATAGTGGTGAAGACGCCCTTATTGTTTAGCGGTTACTATCGACTTCCAGAATTAACCGAACAAGCCTTCCTTGACGGTTTTTTCCGCACGGGTGATTTGGGGTATATCGATGCGGATGGTTATTTGGTTTATGTCTCACGTCAAAAAGACGTTATCATTTCGGGGGGCATTAATATTTATCCCGCTGAAATCGAGCAATGCTTACTATCGAGTAAAGAAATTCAGGCGGTAAGCGTGATTGGCGCAAATGATGCTTTACTGGGGGAAGTGGTTTTGGCCATCTGTGTCGGAGAGGCATCTGCTGAAAGAGCCCTTCGACAAAAATCCAATCAAGAATTAGCCTCTTATCAAAGGCCGATGCGCTACTTTTTTGTTGAGCAGTTGCCGCTAACCGCCTCGGGTAAAATTGACAAAATGGCTTTGCGAGAAACCTACAATGCGTTGGATGAAGACTGGTCGGCGCCGTTAAGAGCTTTAATGTATAGACAGTAAAAAGGAAAATGACATGGGTATTGTAATTTATGGTGCAGGTGGAAATGGACGGCAGTTTTATAATGCCATAAAACAAAAGGGTCAAAAGGTCGATTTTTTTATTGATCAATATTCTGATGCTAAGGAATATGATGGTATTGAGATTGTTCGTCTTGCCGATGTAACCGACAAGTCAATTCCCGTGTATGTTTCTGTTTCATGCACCAGTACGCGGATTGCTGAGCAATTACGCGAAATGGGGTTTGAAAAAGTCCACGACTTTAATGAAAGCGTGCTGGTCTTCCCAGAAATTATTAACGCCTTTCTTCCAATTGTGCACTGGTATTCTGAAGATCTGTCAGAAATGGTCGATTCAGTCAAGATTGAAGCTCTCAGTCAATTATTCTCAGACCAGAAAAGTCATGATGTTCTGAAGAATATTGTTGATTTTAGAACGCACATGACGGCAGAAACTTATCAAAAGAATGATACCGTAACCCAGTATTTTCCTGAAGATGTCGATCTATTTTCGCATTTAAAAACCGGTGTCAGAATGGTGGATTGTGGTGCTTTTATTGGCGATACTCTGCAACAAACAGTACAGTATTTTGAGCATCAGAATCATAAGATTGACTATATTGCTTTAATCGAACCGGACTCTAAAAACTTAAAGCCTTTACAACAAAATGTGAAGAAGTATAGTCATGATATTGACTTAGTGGTTATTCCGGCAGGGGTTTGGTCCGATTCTCAAATTTTAGAATTTGATAGTAATGGTTCTTCAAGTGTGGTGATGGAAGCAGGGGAAGTCAATGCCAATGCAACCGAAAAAGTCCCTGTGGTGAGCATTGATCAAGTATTTTATGGAATGAAACCCAACTATATCAAAATGGATATTGAGGGCGCAGAAGTGAATGCCATAAAGGGTGCCGAGCAAGTTATCCGAGATTTTAGTCCGGTATTGGCGATTTGTTTATATCATCGAGGTTCAGATTTATGGGAAATTCCACTTGCAATTCATGCTATGAACCCAAATTATCAATATTACCTAAGAGTACATGGTGATATGGGGCTTGAAACCGTTATTTACTGTGTTCCAAAATCATAAGGTCGTCTCATGCAACATCCAGAATTAAAAGCCGCCATTCAAAACCGTTATAACGAATCTTACTTTTATGAAGTCAACCGGTTAACGTTTGAGAAAGCCTCTTCTGAAGATGTATTAGCGCCGCACTATCAAACCTTAGTCAAAGAGGAAGAAGCACTTTTTGTTGTGGTGGGAACGGATTCTGGATTGTTGTATCAATATATCAAGGCTCATATAGAACATAAACATTGTCAATTTGTGTTTATTGATTTTGATGACGTGATTGACGCGACTGGACTTGCAGATGAATCAGGCGAAATTTGGCAAGGACAGGTTCGCCTGGTAAATCAAGACTTTAACTTTATGCGGTTAACGGCCGATTTTAACAGTTACATTATGCGTCGTCGAATTCATTTAATTAAGTCGTTGGCGGTTATGGATGCTCAGCCGGGTAGCGCTTATGCTGAGCTTTGGAATAAGATTGAAGTTGGTTTTGTCAATTATTGTCGTTCTGAATTTAATGTACAAAGCAATAAGGTTTTTGAAGAACAACGATTGTTGAATGCAGCAGATAACTGGTTGCCGGCTGTTGAAATTGATAAGTGTTTGGAGGGGCGTGAAGCCATTATATTAGGGGGTGGACCGACGCTGGATGATGCGATTGATTGGGTTAGAGATCATCAAGATAAATTGATTATTTTTGCCGCAGCACGTATTGCGAAACGCTTGGAGCGAGAAGGTATTTTAGTTGATTTCTTTGTGACGGTGGATCCCTTTCCATGGAACTTTGATAATTCAAAAGCTGTTTTAGGTGCTTCGGACTACAGCATTTTGGCACACAGTTTTCATGCTCAGCATCGTTTGTTAAGCCAATGGAATGGGTTGGCGATTTATATGGGGCAAAAGTATGCCTGGTATGATGAAACCGCTAAAGCCAATATTGATACCTTAGGGCCAACCGTGACCAACTCGGCCTTACATTTGGCTTGTACGCTTGGTGCCACACGCGTTTTCTTTGCGGGAGTGGATTTCTGTTTTGCACAAGGTAAAACGCATGAGTCAGGCAGTGACGATGCCAAGCATGCTGATACCGTATCTCATTATGGTAAAGCTCGCTTACTTGATAATGCGGGGCAAATGACGGAAACAGGCGATGATTTCTATTCGGCGAAACAAGCTATGGAAAACATGATTCGCTACTATCTAAGTCATAAGCCCATTGAATTTATTAGTTTAGGGTTGCATTCAGCGCAAATGGAACACGTAACCTATCAAGATTGTCAGGATGTTGTTTTGCAGTCTGAATCAAAACAAATGTTGATGACCGAAATCAAACTGAATATTACCCTGACCCCTCAAGAAAAGTATGCACTGGTTCAGCAAACACAAAAAGAGTTGAAAAAACAACATAGACGCTTTCAAAAATTACATAAACTAACCAAAGAAACCCGCTTGCTGGCAGGAAAACTGTATGACGCTAACGGACAGCCGATTGAAAATAACACCGTTAAGCTAAAAAAATATCGTAAAAAGATTGATTATTTAGTGGGTCGAGACGGCGATATGCTCGCCAGTTATCAAGCCGCATTTTTTGCCGATGTGTTTAAGCCGATTGAGAATGAAGCGGAAATGACACAAGAAGAAGTGGTGCAACAACTTCAAGCTTTTTTCGGTGGGGTAGAAAAAGTCAGTGGTCATTTAGACAGTCTGTTAAAACAAGGGTTAGACAGGGCGCAACTTCGTTTAGATGAATTGGATACGCAAAGCCTTCCCTCGCATTGTATTGATCGTTGGCGTCAATGGGATGAATTTGGTCGTGCCTTACAATGGCAAAGTTGGCACCCGGTGGTACTGAACGAAACAGAATCCCATATTTTGCAAGATGCAATTGATCGGTTTCAATCGGAATACGAAAAGACAGATCATCTTTATACTCAAATGCTGCAAAAAAATGTCAGCAATGTTTCGGCGTTACTGGCAAGAGCGAATAATGCATTTGCATTAAAAAATCACAAAGATATTGCAGATTTGATTGACCACGTTGAAACATTGGATTCTGCTGAAGCCGCTCAAAAGCAAGACTTTTTAATGCTTTTAAAAGGGATGTTGCATGAGTTACAAGATGAAGCGGTTGAGGCCTTTAATGTATATGAAACCATTGCGTCACCTGCTTTAAAACACATTGCCTTGAAAAAAATGCTGCCAATTGCAATGACCTTAAAAGACTTTGACGCGGCTTTGATTGTTTTAGAGCGGTTATGTCAAATTTCTTTGGAATATATGGTGTCTTATGCAGATTTACTGGGATTGCTAGGCAATAAAAAGGCGGCTATTGAAGTGTTGATGATGTATTTGGGGCAATTCCCTGATCGACCTTCTGTTAAAAATAAATTGGCACAATATTATATTGATGAAGGGCAATTGGATGAGGCCAAAGCACAGCTTGAAGCCGTATTGGCCAAAGATGAGAACAATCGTACGGCTCAGCATCTCATGAATTTGGTTGCAGAGGCATAAATGACCATTGCATTGTCGTTGGAATCGGTTAAATGTCTGTGGGATAAGGGGGCTCATAATGCTTTCACCGATTTGATAGAGGTGGATGGCATTTGGTATTGTGCTTTTCGACAAGCACAGCACCATATGTCATTTGATGGAAAAATTGTCATTTTGTGTGCTAAAAATGACCAGGCCTGGCAGAAATTTGCTGAAATTTGTTGGGCGGGTGGTGATTGTCGTGATCCTAAATTTGTGCTCACACCGCAAGGTAAGTTAATGTTAATGGCGGGTGTTCGATGGGCGGTTCCAATCTCAGCCGATTCAGCACTCTTCTCAGTTACCTGGCAGCTTGAAGCGTTGTCACACCCGTTTGTTAGTGAATCGGATCAAGGCACTTGGCGTTGGAGTGGCAGCGCGAATCAAACGCAAATTTTCAGTATCGGCTACGCTGGTAAGGATCTGCAAGGGTGTTTATATACTTCAGACGATGGACGACACTGGCAAGCGCATTTGAAGCCTTTTTTCCCTGAAGCGGCGTGTTTTAGCAATGAATCTTCATTGGTTTTTTCCGAAGATGGCACGGGTTATTGTTTGTTACGACGTGATGGTGAAGACTGCCCCGGTGCTTTAGGAGAATCAAGCCCTCCCTATCAAGATTGGCAGTGGCAAAACCTGTCTTTAGGTATTGGGGGCCCCAAAATGATTCATTTAAGCACCGGCGAATTGGTTGCAGCTTTTCGGGTTTTTGAAGAAAAACAACCTAAAGTGGTTGTTTATGAAATCTGCCCTAGCAGTGCCGAATTAAGCTATTTATTAACCTTACCTTCTAAAGGCGATTGTAGTTATCCAGGTCTGGTTGAAAAAGATGGGCAAATTTGGGTGAGTTATTATTCTTCACATCAAGGCAAGTCGGCGATTTATTTAGCAAAATTGAATATTAAATCGCCAAAAGTCTTTTTGGATTAGGCAGCTGATAAGCTATTGAGCGTTTGGTTTGCCCAGCCTGTCGCATTCATATAATCATTTGAAATAACCATGATGTCAGCGCCTTCAAATCCGGTCATAATCATGTGCGTATTGCCTTGTTCTAACGCTCTGGCAATAAAGAGTGCTTGCCCCATCATCCCTTTTTGATCGGTAAGCGCTGCTTTAATGCTGTCTGAAAGTGGCAGCTGGTCAACAATATCAACCATTGGGGTTTTTAAAAACGCATTTAAAGTTGAAAAGAGTCCAACCATAAAGAAACGTTCTTTAATCACGTCTTGTCCAATACTGGTGGCAAGCGACTCTAAAAATTTAGCGCGGACTAAAGCGGTGACCAATAGCTCTGTTGGCACTTCACTCACTTCTGAGAGCATCAACATATTCACCCAAAATTTAAGGCGTTTCAGCCCCATAAAATTGACCGCTTGTTTTAAGCTATCAATGATTTTGGGTAGGTTATTTTGTGGGTGGTTAATCGCTGCCAGCAATTTATGGGTCAGCCCAACATCGCTGCCGATGGTTTTTGCCAGAACATCAAACTCAATATCAGGGTCATTGACTTCTGCAAGCAGTTTCAACATTGCCAGTTTGTTACTGGCCACTTCTTTTTGAGAGGAGATAATCGGGTTGGTGAAAAAATACCCTTGGAAGTAATGCGCCCCTTTATTTTTCATTGTGCTATAGGTTTCTTCTGAATCGACACCCGTGATAATGACTTTGAAGTTTTTTTGCTGTAGTTTTGTCAAGAGTTCATCGAGTGATTGTTCGTTGAAATCCACGACTTTGAACTTCACAAGTTTGGCAAAGGAAAGCAGTTTGTCGTGTTCAGGGGTTGGTTGGTAATCCTGAAGCGCTATTTGCACACCCTGTTGTATCATCTCTTTAATGGCCAATAATGCGGCCTTGTCTTTAAGAATATCGATGTCAATTTCCACAATCAGTTTAGACAGGGACGCTATCGGTGGTAATAAATCCAGCTTTAGAAGTGGAAGGGGGGCTTGATAAAACACAGGCTTATTGGCGGTCAGTTCATTAAAACCAATATGATCTTGAATGTGTCGCCACTGATCTTTAATGGCAGCTTCCCACTGTTCGGTGGTTAAGTTTTTACCCGGAGGCGCTTCTACTTTAAGTTGGTAGGCATAAAGCGCCTGGGTTGCATCGAGTACAGGTTGTTTATTAATCAGCAAAGGTAGCGACATGGTAGTAATTCCATTTAAAGCGTTTCAGAGTACAAAAACATGACAACCCCTGCAGTATTTGCTATTTTTCGATGGTTGTCATGACCCACACAGTATTATGTTTGATTGCATTATAGGGCAAAAAAACCTTTGGGAATAGCCTACATCCAACCGATGTTGATTAGTAATTTTTATCAGAGTAAATAGGTTTTTTAAATTCCAAGTTTATTCAGTAAAAATGGCAGGAGTTCGTCTTGATTAATGTCCTGTGAATCGCTGTCACGGCGATGCTTGTATTCAATTTCACCTTTATCCAACCCGCGCTCGCCAATGACGATACGGTGGGGAATCCCGATTAGCTCCATATCATTAAACATCACCCCAGGACGTTCCTTCCGATCATCTAATAGCACATCGATACCCTTGGATTTTAATTCGTTATATAAAGCGATAGTCGCCGTTTCCACGCGAGGGGATTTATGCATTTGCATTGGTACAATACACACTTGGAAAGGGGCAATCGACTCTGGCCAAATAATGCCTTTTTCATCATGGTTTTGTTCGATGGCAGCAGCGACCACACGAGTCACGCCAATACCATAACAGCCCATTTCTAAAATTTGCGCACGACTGTTTTCATTTAAGACATTGGCATTCAGTGCTTTTGAATACTTATTGCCAAGCTGGAATATATGACCGACTTCAATGCCGCGACGAATTTCAAGTGTGCCTTTTCCACAAGGGCTTGGATCGCCTTTAACCACATTGCGAAGATCCGCCACTTCAGTGATTTGAGCATCGCGTTCCCAGTTCGCACCTTGATAGTGGAAGCCATCTTTATTCGCGCCACAAATAAAGTCAGCCAGGTGCGCTGCAGAACGATCAACGATCACAGGGATATTTTTTTCAATTAAGTTAACCGGGCCAATTGAGCCAGCATGACACCCTAATGTCTCCATGATTTCAGCATCCGTTGCCATTTCTAGTGGTGATGCAATTTGTGGCAATTTCTCAGCTTTAATTTCATTTAACTGATGATCACCACGTAGTACCAACGCAACAATGGGGGTTTCGGGCAAGGCACCTTTGACAATCAGCGTTTTAGCGACTTTTGAGGGGGCAACGGATAAGAATTGACAGACTTCATCAATCGTATGTTGGTTGGGGGTGGCAATTTCAGTTAACGCTTCGCATGCCTCCGCACGCGGGGCGGTTGGTGCGATGGCTTCTGCTAATTCTACATTGGCGGCATAATCTGACTCGGTAGAAAAAGCAATGTCATCTTCCCCTGAATCAGCGAGAACGTGGAATTCATGCGACCCTTCCCCCCCAATCGAGCCAGTATCGGCTTGAACGGCTCTAAAATTCAAACCAATACGGCTGAAAATGCGATGGTAGGTTTCAAACATCACCTCATAGGTTTGTTGCAAACTTTCGGTATCCATGTGGAAAGAATAGGCATCTTTCATAATAAATTCTCGTGACCGCATGACGCCAAAACGTGGACGAATCTCATCACGGAATTTGGTTTGAATTTGATAAAAATTGGCGGGTAACTGTTTATAGCTGCGAATTTCTTTACGCACCAAATCAGTAATAATTTCTTCATGGGTGGGGCCTAAAGCGAAATCCCGATGATGGCGGTCTTTAAATCGCAATAATTCAGGGCCATAATCGTCTGCTCGCCCGGATTCTTCCCACAACTCCATTGGTTGAACCACCGGCATTAAACATTCTTGTGCACCCGCCACGTCCATTTCTTGCCGAATAATGGCTTCCACCTTGCGCAAAACTTTGACACCCAGCGGTAGCCAGTTGTAGAGGCCGCCGGCTAATGGGCGAATCAAGCCGGCTCTCAGCATGAGCTGATGGCTGATAACAACCGCATCAGCAGGGGTTTCACGAGTGGTGGCGAGTAAAAGAGAAGAGGTTTTCATAGCAAACAGTGGGCCTTTCAAAAATGATAAATCAAAAAAAAAGATTATTTTAGCATGAAATTTTGTGAGCAAAGGCATTGCTGTTGCTTCATGAGCAGGGGATTAGTCGACCAACCAGTGTCCCACATAAGAGAAGATGCCAATCATAATGCCCGTCACAAATTGCGCATGAACGAGATAAGAAAATTGCTTGAGTTGGCGCGGAGAAAATCGCCAGCGCAAGAAGAATCCAAACAGTCCTTGCCAAATCAATAAGCCTAAAACAACTTGAAATAACACAATTTCAAGATGCCAACCGACTAAAGCGATATGTAAAAAGATCAGTGCTAAAGTGGCAATGCCAACATAGGCATGGGTTTTGTTGAGCGGAATGAGTAGGGTTTGGATGATCGACCGAGAAAGCCCCTCTAAGGGTTCTGGAATCAATCTTTGGGCAAAGCTGCCTTTGGTGGCAATGAGTTTCAGTAGGGTTCGAGCGTAAATAAATAGCAATAACCAAAGCGCCACTTCACCGATTTCCTCACCGATCTCACTTAAAAAAGTTTCAGGATGATCAGGGGGTGAATAGCCCGCCATTGTCCAATAATAGCCAATGGCCATTAAAAAGGTTATTAAAGTGTAAACAAGGAGTTTATAAAATGACGACATGGTTATTTTTTATGAGGGCTTCAAATTCCGCTTGCGGTTGTGGTTTGCCAAATAGGTAGCCTTGATAGTTTTGACAGCCCATTTCTGCTAGGATTTGCTGATGTTCTAGGGTTTCAACGCCTTCAGCGATGACGCTGAGATTCAAACTATCAGATAAGGTAATAATGGTTTGGGCAATGGCTTTATCATTTTCATCGGTCAATAGACCCCGAACAAATCCTTGATCAATTTTTAGTTGATCTAACGGTAGACGTTTTAAATAGGTTAGTGAAGAATAGCCGGTTCCAAAGTCATCTAATGAAAAGCTGATGCCTTTGGCTTTTAAGCCATCCATTTTTCGAACGGCTTCATCTACCGATGCAAGGAACAAACTTTCGGTGAGTTCCAGTTTTAGCCGGCGACTGAATTCGGGCTGTAATAGCGATTCAGCCTGTGATTCAAATTCAGCAAGATGAAATTGTTTCGCACTGACATTGACGGCAAGGGTTAAGCCATTTAAATCAGGGTCATTAGACCATTCCTTGAGAATATCGCAGGCTTGGGAGAGTACCCAGTGACCGATTGGAATAATGAGCCCGGTCTCTTCTGCCAGGGGAATAAAGTGGATGGGTGAAATCATACCTTTGTCTGGGTGATTCCAACGAATCAGTGCTTCTGCACCAATGATTTGTGCTTGTGAATTAACCTGGGATTGCATGTACAATTCAAATTCTTGACGATTGATCGCTTGTTTCAAAGCCCGTTCTAATTCGGTTCTGGCACTTAATAATTTTTGCATTTTCGGATCAAAAAAGCGTAGATTGTTCCGTCCATTTTCTTTGGCTTGATACATGGCTAGCTCGGCATGTTTAAAGACTTCTTCTTGAGTATGGGTTTTGCCATTAAACAAGGTGATGCCTAAACTGCAACTGGTTTGATATTCATGTTCGCCAATATAGAAGGCTTGTTGAATCGAGTGGAGCAGTTTGCGGCCAAATTTTTCAGCTTGATCAAGAGCCGCCGCTTGGGTATGGTTTAACGTTGAAAGTAATACCACAAATTCATCTCCTCCAAATCGTCCCAACTTGGCATCTTTAGGTAAAATAGCTCGAATCCGTTCGGAGAGGAGTTTTAAAAGGACATCGCCCACTTCATAGCCCTGGGTGTCATTTAGCTGCTTAAAATTATCTAAATCAATTAAAATCAAAGAGCCAACTGTTTGTAGTGAGTTACAGTTTTTGATGGCTTCAGTTAAATGGATTTGCATAAAACGACGATTGGGCAGTTGGGTTAGTACATCGTATTGTGCTAAATATTCGACTTCGGTTTTGGCTTCTTTCAGTTCAGTAATATCCAAACAATGACCAATAAATCCTGCGAATTGATTGTTGCTATCATTATGTGGGCTGGCTTCTTCTAATAACCAGCGCACTTCGCCATCATGGCGAATGACTCGATAAACCAAACTATACTTTTCTTGTTTTTGATAGGCTTGCGTTAAGGTCTGCTGGTGGAAGTTTTGGTCATCCGTATGAATGATAGATAGGCGATTCTGTGAGAGGGCTTCTTCAAGGGTCAGTCCTGCAAAATTTAGCCAAGGTTGGTTAAAAAATATATAGTGTTTTGACTGATCTGCTAACCAGATCATTACTTGACCATTATTTGTGACCGACCGATAGAGCGCTTCATTTTCTAATAATATCTTTTCTTGAAGTTCTTGTTTGGCTCTGAGTTTGGATTCTTTGCGCCAACCCAATACAAATCCCACTAACCCCATGAGCCAAACTGAACCGTGAGACAATTGAAGCTCAAATTCACGTTGGACTTCTTGCGCCAAAAAAGGTGCCATTGGCACAAAAGTGCTGATGCCGCCTCTAATTTGCCCCAGTTGATACCCTTGGTGAGCGTGGCATTTCAGACAGGATTCTTCAATCTTTAACGGTCGAATCAAGCGCATATAGGATTGATCTTCTATTAAACTGATTTCTTGAATGGGTTCTGCCTTTTGTTCAAATCGTTTGAGAGCAGCAAATTCCCATGTATCGGGTTTATTATCCGGGTTTAACAAGTTTAAACTGGTGAGGTGAGTTTTAACGCCATATTCATCGCCAAAATGCGTTTGCATGTCTCTCAACATATAGGCTGGATTAATCAATGTTAATTTGATACCGCTGGTGGTGATGACATCTCGGTTCGCTATATCAAGATAAGGGTTGGGTGGGGTTTTATCGGTTGGTGGAACATAAACGCCGCCGTGTGAAGCGCCCCATCTCCGAAAGCTGACATCTTTGTTGACCGTGGCTAATGCGGCTGAACTGGCAGCTTGCCAGGTTGCTGTTTTTAACCCCTGTAGGTTATAAAACCAAGAGACTAAAATTAAAACGCTCCATAAGCCGATGATTAAGCTGTATTTATGAGTGAGTGCGTTTGGTAAACGATTTTGAATCCGCCAGGACATACCGATTCCTTAAAAAGTGCCTAAAGTAGGCCTTTGAGAATTACTCAATTCATGTTATTGAACGTTTGGTGAGTGCTATTGATACTTTTCTTTGCATTTTTCAATGGCTTGCCAGTAGGCCGCATTGTTATTGGCGGGGTTTTTACTGTTGTCCCAAAGCGCGCTGGCTTTTTCTTTACAGTCTCTAAGGTCAGCATTTTCACAGCCCGAAAGCCATAAAAAACTGCTGAATAGGGCGAATAACCAAATTGTATTTAAACGTTTCATAAAACCTCACTGTTCAACTCCGGGGTAAAAATGTGTGTTTTTGCAAATGTCAGAGTGCTGTTGGGTGTTTTATTCGAGGTGCCCATTTTTTAGAGCTAACTTTTCGTTTGACAGTTTAGCAAATTATCAGCAAAAGCAAAGTATTTCCTAACCTCTTGTGATTTCTATAACATCAATTCATAATGAGCAGGGGGTTATTCGAGGTTCCCAATAGGTTCCCATTCGCTATTTGGTGAGGAGTAAGCATGCATCAAGCACAGTCAGAAGCACTAGATTGGACACAACGTTATACCGATTTTTTATCAAGCCAGCCTTCTCGGGAACCGAGGATCGTTTATCAGCGAGACCGTGCGCGGGTGATTCATTCGGCTTCTTTTCGTCGTTTGCAGGCGAAAACACAAATATTTGGCTTGAACGAATCGGATTTTTATCGAACCCGCCTAACGCATTCTATGGAAGTCGCCCAAATTGGCTCAGGATTGGTTGAACAACTGATAACTGTCGGACAAGGGAAGGCTTATATCGACTGGCTGCCCTCATTTTATTTGATGGAAGCGATTTGTTTGGCACATGATTTAGGACACCCGCCTTATGGTCATGGCGGGGAGGTCGCGCTGAATTATATGATGCGAAATTATGGTGGGTTTGAAGGGAATGCGCAAACCTTGCGTATCTTGGCGCGGTTAGGCGAATATACCCCCGAAAATGGTATCGACCTATCGCGTCGCGCCACTTTGGGTGTATTAAAATATCCTGCTATTTATGATGACGTCCTATCTCATAACACTGCATATCTGTCCTATTTACAAGCCCCGGATGCGTTTGATTTTAAAACCTTGGATATGAGTCGTTGGCATCCGCCAAAAGCCAGCGTTTATCAGGAAGAACAGGCTCAGTTTGAATGGGTGTTGAGTTTATTTTCTGAAGCAGATAGAAAACGCTTTACTCAACTGCAAGCTGATGGAAAAGGGTTCCCTAAAACCCAATACAAGGCTCTGGATACCACTTTGATGGAGTTGGCCGATGACATTGCCTATGGGATTCACGATTTAGAAGATGCTGTCGCAATGGGAATGGTTTCACGGGATTTGTGGCAAACTGAAGTGATGGAACAGCCTGTCTTTAAAACCTATGCGCTTTGGGATGAGGTAATGACGCAACGTTTGTTTAGTGACCGCTCTAAAGACCGTAAACATGCCATTAGCAAAATGGTGGGCATTATGGTGGAAAGCATTTATATGGCTGAAAATCCTGCCTTTGAGCATCCTTTGTTGCGGTATCAAGCGTGTTTAGGTGAGGCTGAAATGGCGGTGTTGGAGTTATTGAAGCGATTTGTTTATCAGCATGTGATTACCCTACCCGAAGTGAAAGGCATGGAATATAAAGGGCAATTGATTGTATTGGATTTGTTTAAGTCCTTAAGAGCCAATCCTCAGGCGTTATTGCCTAGAAATACCTTTAAGCGGTTTGCACAAGCAGCGTCAGAAAGGGCACAGCATCGCATTTTATCCGACTATATTGCAGGGATGACCAATACTTACGCTTCGCGCTTGTACGAGAAATTTTTTACCGCTTCTCAAGGCTCGATTTTTGATCGTATTTGATGGATCGGAACGGCGTTAATCGGGCTTGCGGATCCAGATTTAGGTAAATAGTATTTAGCGACCACGGCAGGCCGGTTTGGGGTGCTAAAACGACCAGGCCTGGTCGTTTTTGACGATGTTTTTTGCTTTTGCTTTTGAACGTTTAGCGCCCAAAGTCGATGCGTATTCACCATATCGCTATCGATTTGTAATGCGTTGAGGGCATTGATGTTTTCGGCGCGATAGACATCATTGCCAATCGCAATGCATAAATTTCTCAGCCATTTAACATAGCCAATGCGACGGATGGGAGAGCCTGCCATTTCGGTTAGAAATTGCGCTTCGTCCCAGTGTAGTAATGTGAGTAAATCGACTTCGTCGAGTGGGGCTTTGGCTTTAAAAGCTTGTTCTTGGGTGGGTTCGGTAAACCGATTCCAAGGACACACCAATTGACAATCATCACAGCCATAAATCCGATTGCCGATCAATGGTCGCAAAGACTCTTCAATCACGCCATCATATTCAATGGTTAAATAAGAAATACACCGACGTGCATCGACCACTGCATTATCAACAATGGCTTGGGTTGGACACTCGTCCATGCAGGCGGTGCAAGGTCCGCATCCTTGTTGAGTGAAAGGGGGATCAGCGGGGAGTTTAAGATTGATATAAAGTTCGCCTAAAAAAAACCAAGAGCCTGCTCTGGGGTGAATCAGTAAACTGTTTTTACCAATAAAGCCTAGGCCTGCTTTTTCGGCAATCGGCCTTTCAAGAACGGGTGCTGAATCGCAAAAGGCGCGATATCGAAAGGATTCATCACTTTGAGGGTTAAGTGTTGCGATGGCGGTTTCAATTTTTTGCGCTAGTTGCGCAAGCCGTTTTCGCATGAGTTTATGATAATCTTTGTGTAGCGCGTAACGCGAAATATAGGCTTTGTTTGAAGATTGTAATTGTGAAATAGCCGAATAGGCTTCGCCATCAAAATAATTCATACGCACGGAAATTAAGCTGAGTGTACCCGGTTCAAGCTCGTCGGGACGAGACCGTTTGCGCCCATGTTTGGCCATATAATCCATGCTGCCGTGATATTGGTGAGATAACCAGTCTTCAAAAAAAGGTTCATAATGCGATAGGTCCGTGTTCGAAATGCCAATGTCGGCAAATCCCAGGGATTGACCCCATTGCTTGATTTGTTCCGTTAGCTGGTATAAAGCGTGGTTATCCACTAAAATGATTCCTAAATTCGAAAAATCTTTCCCGCTTTGAGCGGAATCATCATCTTACCAAATCCACTTATATTTCGCTTAACCATTGCATAGAGGTAACCATGACCCTGAAACCATCTTTTCAAATGCAGCTCTTGAGTGAAGCAGATACCCTTTGGGTCGCTCAACAGTTTGCTCAGCTCGTGGCTAAGAGTCCGTTATGTGAATCTGGGTTGATGGTGTATTTGGAAGGCGATTTAGGTGCGGGAAAATCGTTTTTTTGTCGAGCACTTATTCAAACTTTTTTGCCTAAGCAAAGGGTCAAAAGTCCGACCTATACTCTGATTGAATGTTATGAAAGTCCATTTGCGACCCTATTGCATTTTGACCTCTATCGTTTGTGTGATGCAGAAGAACTGGAATTTCTGGGTATTCGTGAATTATTAACACCGCCTTATTTAGCCTTGGTAGAGTGGCCGTCAAAAGGGCGAGGAAGTTTACCGGATGCAGATATCCGGCTGCAGTTTGAGGTACTTCCTCAGGGGCGTTATCTGACTCTGGATTGCCTAAATGACCGCGCTGAAACTTTCGTCAATAACTTGACAAAACAAATTGGCACAAAACTTGATAAGAACCCAACATAAAATATAAATCAAGTGAAACTCCGATGAGGTGTGCGATGATTAAAAAACAAAACAATAATTGGGTTCCGTTATGTTCAATGACGATACTGGTGTTGCTATTGAGCTTATTGCCAACCAGTGCTTGGTCGAAGATGTCATTAGAAAAAATGCGTTTGGGTCAAGGTAAAGAGCAGACTCGAGTCGTTTTTGAAATAAAAGAAAATCATCGGTTTAAAATTTCCACCTTAAAAAATCCTGCGCGAATTGTGGTCGATTTTTATCAGTCTGAAAATAAATTAACCTTTTCAAAAATGAAGTTTTTGGATGCGCGTTTAAAGCAAGCAAGGGTCAAAAATCAATCCAATCGCACACGTGTTGTGCTGGATCTTCGCGATGATTTTGAGTGGGGGTACTTTACCCTAGCCAAAAATAACGCGGGTAATGAGCGGGTTGTTATTGATATTAAAAACACGCCAGCAAAACCTGAGATTGCAAAAACGCCCAGGAAGCCTCATACCATTACCAAAGCGGCCGTCCCTAAAAAGCAACCAGCCAAGCCGGCCATCAAAGCGGCGGTTAAGCCAAAATCGGATATTTCTCAAAATACCCATACACAAGCCAAAATGGATAAAAGCAGTGATATCTTTGTTTATAAAAATAAAGACCTGGTGGTGGCGATTGATGCCGGACATGGCGGAAAAGATACCGGAGCGATTGGTTATGGCGGGCTTTATGAAAAAGACGTGATATTGAATTTGGCATTTCAATTAAAAAAACGCATTGATGCTCAGCCGGGTATGCGCGCCGTATTAACGCGTGATAAAGATGTTTTTATCCCTTTACATAAGCGTGTTCGTAAAGCACGAGAGCAGGATGCGGATATTTTCTTATCACTCCATGCTGATGCTTTTCATGATAAGCGAGCGCGTGGTGGGTCTGTCTATATATTATCGACTTCAGGGGCGAGTAGTGTGATGGCCAGACTGTTGGCAAAATCAGAAAATGCTTCTTTACAGGATGTTAAGTTAAAGGGGCGCGATGCAGATGTCGCTTTTGTGTTATCTGATTTAACGCGATCAGCCAATATTCGCGCTAGCCGAAAACTGGCCAAAGCGGTTTTAGGGGAAATGGGTCAGGCAGTTTATTTACATAAAAAATCTGTGCAATCAGCAGACTTTACGGTGTTGAAGTCGATTGATATGCCTTCTTTATTGATTGAGACTGCCTTTATTTCGAATCCGAGTGAAGCGAAAAAATTAAAGTCAGTTCAATTTCAGGCACAAATGGCGCAATCCATTGTTGAGGGTTTGGAAAAGTTTGTAAGCCAAAATGGTTCAAAACCCCGTTGGGGGGAACAGCTTTATGTACATTATCGAGTACAAAGAGGGGATACCTTATCTGAAATTGCCGCCAACTATAACCTATCCACTTACCAGTTAAAAAAGCTGAATCATATTCGTAAAGCCAATGATTTAAAAGTGGGTCAAAAGTTGCGTATCCCATTGTCTGAAGAGCTGGTTGCCGGTTTGTAAGGCATTTCTTTTTCAAGTGTGCAACGGGTTAAGCCTTTTGCACCTCAATTCAAAACAAGCGGATGAAGCCACCGCTATAAAACGTTATAATGCTATTTTGTTAATGATACAAAGATAAATGCTGTGCCAATTTCTGAAACTGAATTTCCATTGTCCAACGAATCGTCATCCGACGAGATCTATCCTGAAATCGCGTTATTACCCGCTCACCTTGCAGATCAAATTGCGGCTGGCGAAGTGGTGGAAAGACCCGCCTCGGTGGTCAAAGAATTGTTAGAGAATGCCTTAGATTCCGGAGCCACCCAGATTGAAATCCAGATAGAAGATGGTGGTGGAAAGCTTATTCGCGTATTGGATGATGGCCGTGGTATTCGTTCTACACAACTTTTATTGGCCGTCAGCCGACATGCCACCAGCAAGATACACTCAGCGGCTGATTTAACAGCAGTCACCTCTTTAGGGTTTCGAGGAGAGGCATTAGCCAGTATTGCTTCGGTATCCAGACTAACTTTGACCAGCCATAGTTTTGAAGAAAGCCACGCTTGGCAAATTCGCGGCGAAGGCGAGGGACTTTGGCAGGATCCGCAGCCGGTGGCACATCCAAAAGGCACTCAAGTTGAGGTTAAAGACTTATTTTTTAATACGCCTGCACGCAAAAAGTTTTTAAGAACGCCGCGAACAGAGTTTATGCAAATAGATCAATTGGTGAAACGTGTCATGCTCAGTCGTTTTGATGTGGGATTTAAGTTGATTCACAATCAAAAACTGGTGCGTCAAGTTCATATTGCTGAAGACGATTCAGCAACAAAATTGCGTTTGCAACAGCTGTTGGGCGAGGCTTTTGTTGACCAAAGTTTGGCCGTCAATTTTACGGCTCAAGATATTCAACTGACGGGATGGGTTGCCCAGGCGACATTTAACCGCAGTCAAACCGACATGCAATATTTATTTGTTAACGGCCGAATTGTGCGTGATCGTCAACTGTCTTATGCCGTGAAACAAGCCTATGCAGATGTGTTATATCACGGTCGTCATCCTGCCTATTGTTTGTTTTTAGACATTCCGCATTCTTTCGTTGATGTAAATGTCCATCCGGCCAAATATGAAGTGCGCTTTGCCAATGGTCGCTGGGTTTATGATTTTTTAAGACGGTCGGTGCGAGAAGCCGTCACCCAGCCGTTAGGGAGAGCTTTTACACCAATAGCCAACGCAGAGCCGGCAATCGGCAAAGGGGGTGATGAAAATGACTTCCAAGCGGCCATGCGTTTTCAGCAACAGGTGCCGCAAACGCTCAATCAAGATCCTTCTCCAATGACGCCTGTGCAACTGGCAGAGTCTACCAAAGATTATTCCACGACAGAATATTCTCGGTCGCCTTCAATAGAAATCCCGCCATTGGGCTACGCTAAAGCGCAAATAAAAGGCATTTTTATTTTAGCTGAGAATGCCAATGGATTGGTTATGGTTGATATGCATGCGGCCCATGAACGAATTGTTTATGAGCGTTTAAAGCAGCAATGGCAGCAGAATCGATTGGTTTGTCAACCATTGTTGGTGCCAATGGTGATTCCATTACAAGGTTCAGAATTAAGTGTGTGGCAAACTCACCAAGCCGAGATTGAAAAACTCGGATTTGAAGCCGTGCCATTTGGCCCCGAACAGATTAAGTTAACCAGTGTTCCCAGTTTATTGGCAAAGTCCAATGTGGTTCAGCTTTTTCAGGATATGTTGGCAGACTTTGCGGTGATGGGGCGCTCTCAAAGAGTAGAAGAGCACTTAAATGCAATCTTAAGCACTATGGCGTGCCATGGCTCGGTGCGCGCTAACCGGCAATTAACAGTCAACGAAATGAATGCCTTATTAAGGGATATGGAAGCCACTGAGGGATCCGCACAATGCAATCATGGTCGGCCGACTTGGGTACAGTTATCAATGAGTCAATTAGATAACCTATTTATGAGAGGGCAGTAAGTGGCGATGGCATTTTCAGTGGCGCAACTCATCAATCAGAAGGTGTGTCTGGCCATTATGGGGCCGACGGCTTCGGGTAAAAGTGGTTTGTCGATGGCGTTGGCGGAGCAACTACCGATTGAAATTATCAGTGTGGATTCAGCGCTGATTTATCGCGGAATGGATATTGGTACGGCCAAACCTTCTCCGGTAGAGTTAGCGGCTGTGCCGCATCACTTAATTGATATTCTTGAACCGACTGAGCATTATTCAGCCGCTGACTTTATTGAGGATGTCACCCGTTTGGTGGCAGACATTTTTGAGAGAGGGCGATTGCCGGTTTTGGTGGGCGGCACCATGATGTACTTTAACGCTTTACAAAAGGGGATTGCACAATTACCTTCTGCTAATGCTGAGATTCGTCAAAAAATTTACCAGGCCTGGCAACAAAATCCACAATCGGTACATGAACAATTACAAGCCATTGACCCTAAAGCGGCAAAGCGGATTCATGCTAACGATTCGCAACGGTTGGTTAGGGCGTTAGAAGTCTATGAGTTGACAGGTCAATCCCTAACTGAGGCGCAACAATCTGGTCAGCAGAGTTTACTTTCTGCCTTTCATTTAGCCAAAGTGGCTTTGCTACCGGAAGACCGCAAACAGTTACATGAAAAAATTGCACAAAGATTTCAGCAGATGCTGACAGCGGGTTTCTTAAAAGAGGCCGAAACGGTATTTTCAAGGCCGGGTATGTATGCTGATTTACCCGCTGTTCGCAGTGTGGGTTATCGCCAGGCCTGGTTGTTTTTTGAGCAGATTTACGATTATGAAACCTTTGTGGAAAAAAGCATTGTTGCGACCCGTCAGTTAGCCAAGCGGCAGATAACGTGGTTGCGCAAAGAAACTGAATTGTTAACATTAGATCCCTTTTATCTGTCAGAACAACAGCAGCTTGAGCAGCTGTTAAATCATCTTCAAACGCAAGTTGGTTAATGAAAAGGTGCTCATGTAATATCCATGCTTTATCGGGTTGCTGTTTTAAAAAAGCATTATCTGAAGGGCCATTATGGTATGATTTATCGGTGTTAAAATATCGATATGACGATTATGACGATGCTGTGTGCGCCGATTATGCAAAGGGCTTACATAGGTATCGTAAATAACAAAAAAATAGCTGAAAAATCAGCTTAAATAAATAAATTTTTAGGGGATAAAAATGGATAATAAAAAGCCTGCAAAGGCATTACCGATTCAAGATCCGTATTTAAATGCGTTGAGAAAAGAGCGGATTAATGTGGCAATTTACTTGGTTAATGGCGTTAAATTACAAGGCAGAGTCGATTCTTTTGACCAGTTTGTGGTTTTATTGCGCAGTAATGTAACGCAAATGGTCTATAAACACGCGATTTCGACCATCGTCCCGGCGAGAGATCCAAAAGCCTATGAGTTTGAAACAGCTCACTCAGATGAGAATGCCGCTGGATAACCTGTCTTTATATACGCATCTAAACCCCCATCGTTTACGCAGCAGATGAACGGTGGTTGGTTTCTTCTATTAAAACGCGCTCTGTCTCTTTTACCGCTTCAAACCAAGGTCTTATGTAATTTAATCTATGGAATTATTTGGAAAACTCGAACAAAAAAAGCTCGATAAAGCGGTGTTGGTGCATGTTGATTTCTATCATTCAGCCGATCAAGAAGTGCTGGCCGAGTTCTATGAGTTAGTCGATTCAGCGGGTGCAGAAGTGGTTGAATTGATAACCACTAAGCGTGATACGCCGGATGCAAAGCTTTTTGTTGGCAAGGGAAAAGCAGAAGAAATCAAAGAGGCGGTGATGACGCATGAAGCGGATGTGGTGATTGTCAATCATGCATTAAGTCCGGCTCAAGAGCGTAATCTCAGTCAGCTTTTGGAATGTCAGGTATTGGATCGAGTGGGATTGATTTTAGATATCTTTGCACAAAGAGCCCGTTCTCATGAAGGGAAATTGCAAGTTGAGTTGGCGCAGTTACGCCGTATGTCGACGCGGTTGGTTAAAGGGTGGACTCACTTGGATCGACAAGGCGGAATTGGGGCAAGAGGTCCGGGTGAAACGCAACTTGAAACTGATAGACGATTGGTTCAAGCTAAAATCAAACAATTGGAAGCGCGGATTGAAAAGGTTCGTAAGCAACGTAGTTTAGGTCGTCGTTCTCGCCAAAAATCAGATTATCCAACGGTCACGATTGTGGGTTACACCAATGCCGGTAAATCAACCCTGTTTAACCTGCTGACACAAGCCAGTGTTTATGCTGAAGATCGTTTGTTTGCTACCTTGGATTCAACGCTGCGAAAAGTCCATTTACCCGGTGCTGGGCCGATCATTTTAGCGGACACGGTTGGGTTTATTCGCCATATCCCGCACGATTTGGTTGCTGCATTTCGTTCAACTTTGGAAGAAACAAGAGAGGCCGATTTACTTATTCACTTAGTGGATGCAGCGGATTCATATCGTGCTGAAAAAATGGCGGATGTGGCAGAAGTCATTGAAGAAGTTGGCGCAGATGAGGTGCCACAATTAACCGTGTTTAATAAAATTGATTTGATTACTGAGGGATCTGTTGTGCCTCATTTGGATATGAATGAATCCGGTTTACCTGAAAGGGTATGGATATCGGCAAAGTCTAAACAAGGGATGCCTTTGTTATTGGAAGCGATTGCCGCACATTTTAGAGGGCGATTTATTACGGTTAGATTGACTTTGGCGATGCATGCAGGCAAACGTCGATCACAGCTTTATCAGTTAGGAACGATTTTGTTAGAAGGCTTTGATGATTTAGGTAACAGCGAGTTTGAAATGTGTTTGACTGAAAAGGCGTGGCATCAGGTTCGGCAGTGGCAAGAAGTATTGCGTTATGAAGAAGTCGATAATGGGGGGCGTTCTGAACAAATTGAATAAAGGCTTCTTTTCGGTGATTAAAGGATGACTTTTAACGAGATAAAATTTAAAATGATATATTCGATTTTAACCTTTGGAGAAAATAATGGCGTGGAATGAGCCGGGCAAACCAGGGCAAGACCCGTGGGGAAATTCAGGTGGTGATAACCGTCCGAATGGTTCCAAAAAACCCAGTGGATCAAACCAGGATCCAGATTTAAAAGAACTCTTGAAAAAGGCACAAGATTTTTTAGGGGGGAGCAATAATCAATTTGGTAGTGGCAAAAATACCTGGATTGGCGCAGTTGTTTTACTGATTATTTGGTTGCTCAGTGGTATTTACACGGTAGATTCTCCAGAGAGAGGTGTGGTTAAACGCTTTGGTGCCTATGCAGAAGAAACGAAAGCTGGTTTGCACTGGCATCTTCCTTGGCCCATTGAATCGGTCACGATTGTTAACGTGGATCGTATTCGTACTGCGGAAATCGGGTATCGTTCCGATGCCCAAAATCGTAGTGGCAGTGTCTTGTCTGAATCTTTAATGTTGTCTAAAGATGAAAATATTGTTGATATCCGTATTGCGGTTCAATATAAAGTGTCTGATGCTAAAAAGTATCTATATGATGTGGCCATGCCGGATATGACATTACGGAGCCTAACGGAAAGCGCACTCAGGGAAGTTGTTGGGCGCAATAAAATGGATTTTGTCCTGACAGAAGGCCGTGATGAAGTGGTTTCTAAAGTTAAAATCATTGCTCAGGAAAATTTGAATTTATATAACGCCGGCCTATTCATTACCTCACTGAACTTACAAGATGCTCAACCCCCTGAGCAGGTTCAAGGTGCCTTCTCTGATGTGGTAAAAGCACGTGAAGATAGAGTTAGATTGATTAGTGAAGCAGAAGCTTATGCAAATGATATTTTGCCAAAAGCAAGAGGGATGGCGGCTCGTCAAATCGAAGAAGCGCGCGCTTATCGTGATCAAGTCATTGCTCGGGCAACGGGTCAAGCCAGCCGATTTGAAAGTGTGATGACAGAGTACCAAAAGGCACCTGCTGTAACGCGCGAACGTTTATATTTGGATACCATGACGCGTGTTCTTGGCGCAACGTCTAAAGTTTTTGTGGGGTCTGATAGTGGTACTAATTTGCTCTATTTGCCTTTGGATAAGATGATGTCTAATCAATCGAATGTCCCTTTTGTAGCACCGGATCAGCGTCAGAACCCGACACCAAATAGTGCCGGAAATACGCCCAATTCGACATCTGGCTCCGGAAAGGGGTCCAATATTCGTGATCTATTAAGAACAAGGGAGCTTCGTTAAGATGAAAGCTGTATTATCTATTTTAGTTGCCGCACTCTTGTTATTGGGCGGCAACGCCCTTTTTACCATTCAGCAGGGTGAAACGGGCGTGGTTTTCCGTTTCGGTGAAATTGTTAAAACCGATTTGGAACCGGGGTTGCATTTTAAAATGCCTTTTGTTAACAATGTTCGTAAGTTTGATGCTCGGTTACAAACTTTAGATTCCAGTGCAGAACGTTATTTAACCAGTGAAAAGAAAAACCTTTTGGTCGATTCTTTTGTTGAATGGAGAATTCGTGATACCAAGAAGTTTTATACTTCAATGAATGGGGATATTCGGTTAGCAAATCTGCGTTTGGCACAAATTATTAAAGATGGCTTAAGATCTGAAGTGGGTAACCGGACAGTTCAAGAGGTGATTTCACAGGATCGAAAAGTGATTGTTAATAAAATCATTGAGCAGACGAGAGTTTCAGTTTCTGACTTTGGGATAGATGTTGTCGATATTAAAGTTAAACGGGTAGATCTACCACAAAATGTCAGTGAATCTGTTTACCAAAGAATGGAAGCAGAACGAAACCGTGTTGCAAAAGACCTTCGTTCTCAAGGGGCTGAGGCTGCTGAAAGAATCCGAGCGGATGCTGACCGTCAGAGAACGATTATTATTGCAGATGCCTATCGAGATGCGGAGATTGTTCGAGGGGAAGGGGATGCTAAATCCGCTGAAATTTATGCGAATGCGTACTCGAAAGATTCTGAATTTTATTCGTTTTATCAAAGTTTAAATGCCTATCAGGAGTCGTTTAACAATAAATCCGACATGATGATTGTTGATCCGAAATCTGATTTCTTTAAGTTTTTTAATCAGAAAAATAAGTAAAGAGCCGTTTTAAACAGCATAAATAAAGGTGGTGATAGCCACCTTTTTTGTGTCAACGTCATTTGATTAGGAGTCTTAGATGATAGAGTCATTTGTAAGTGCCATTGCACTGGTTTTTGTCATTGAAGGCTTGTTACCGTTTGCTTTGCCTTCAGTCTGGCGCAAAGGCATGGTAGAGCTGATTAAAATGAGTGATGGAAAATTGCGGGTGATGGGATTGTTGAGTATTGCCATCGGAATAATTTTATTAATGATGTTTAAGTAAGAAGCGTTTTATGCAACAAAATATTTGGTTTACCCCGGAGGGGATTGAAGATTTATTACCGGATGCAGCCAAGAAGCTAGAGTTTTATCGTCGTCAATTGCTCGATCAATTTGAATTGGCGGGATATGATCTGGTTTTACCCCCATTGGCGGAATTTACCGATTCATTGTTAACGGGTAAAGGTCAACATCTTGCCGTGGATACCTGTCGTTTTACTGATCAAGAAAGTGGCAAAATGATGGGGGTTCGCGCTGATATGACGCCACAAGTGGCTCGTATTGCGATTAATCGTTTGAAACAACATGGCATTATTCGTTTATGTTATGTTGGTGAGGTGCTAAAGACTCGTAATAATAAAGCTAAAGGTTCTAGGAGTCCGATTGAAGTGGGTGCAGAATTATTTGGCCACTCGGGTGTGGAAAGTGATATTGAAGTCATTGAGTTGATGCTAGCGTCTTTGCGCAGCATAGGATTAGATGACCTGACTTTGAGTCTTGGTCATGTTGCAATTGTTGATGAATTAATGACATTAGCCAATTTGTCGGTTTCAGAAAAGCAAACACTCGTTGAAATCTTGCTTAGAAAGTCTATTCCGGAATACCAAGATTTTATTGCTGAACGACCTCTTTCTAATGACCTGAAACAGGTTTTTGATCGTTTACCGTCCTTATGTGGTGATGCACAAACGGTTCTTCAAGAAATGCAACGTTTAAAAACCCTTTCCACAACGATGCAGGCACATGTGAATTATTTGGAAAATGTTTTGCAGTGGTTTGGTGCATTTTCAAACTTAAATATTCATGTGGATCTGGCTGATTTGCGCGGCTATCAATACCATACCGGTATGATTTTTAGTTGTTATGCCGCTGGGCGTAAGTTATATCAGTTAGCTCGCGGTGGACGTTATGACGGCATTGGTTCAGAGTTTGGCTCAGCGCAATTAGCGACTGGATTTAGTCTTGATTTGCGTGGTATGTTGGATTTACTGGCCTTTCCTAAAACACAAGAAAAACGCGTGATTTATGCTCCGAATTGCTATGACCCAGTGTTGATTGACGCTATTAGTGCGCTAAAAAAACAACAGTGTGTTGTGAAGCATATGTACCAACTATCAGATTGTCCTGTGGGCAGTGAGTATTTAATGCTAAAAGCAGATGAGTGGGTTTTGCAGATAAAGGAATCGGCAATAGAATCTTAACGGTTGTCAAAAAGCATAAAAATAAAGAGAAGCATTTATGTCAAAAAAGAATATTGTCATTGTTGGAACCCAATGGGGAGATGAAGGAAAAGGAAAAATTGTTGACCTATTAACGGATAGGGTTGCAGCAGTCGTTCGTTTTCAAGGGGGACACAATGCGGGTCATACATTGGTTATTGACGGTAAAAAAACGGTTTTACACCTCATTCCTTCCGGTATCTTACGGGAAACAGTCGAGTGTTTTATTGGGAATGGGGTTGTGTTGGCACCAGACGCGTTAGAGAAAGAGGTTTTGCAACTTGAGGCCAGTGGATTGCAGGTTGTGAATCGTTTAAAAATCAGTGATGCATGCCCGTTGATTTTGGATTATCACGTTGCTTTAGATCAAGCGCGTGAACTTGCTAGAGGAAATACCGCCATTGGCACCACCGGACGGGGGATTGGCCCTGCCTATGAAGATAAAGTTGCACGTCGTGGTTTGCGTGCGGGTGACTTGAGAAATCTACCTAAGTTAAAACAGCAATTACAATCGACGCTCGCCTACCATAATTTTATGCTTACCGAATACTATAAGGTGGATCCTGTTGACTTTGATACCTTATGGAAGAAATGCCAAGGCTATGCTGAAATGATTGTGCCTATGTTGGCCGATATTCCAACGCTCATTGATCAGGTTAACCGACAAGGTAAAAACTTAATGTTTGAAGGCGCTCAAGGAACCCTGTTGGATATCGATCATGGGACTTATCCCTATGTCACCTCATCAAATACTACCGCCGGTGGCGCTTCTTCAGGAAGTGGTATTGGTCCATGTCAGTTGGATTATGTATTGGGAATTACCAAAGCCTATGCGACGCGAGTCGGGGGCGGACCTTTTCCGACGGAATTGATTTACGATGTTGCGACGGATGCGGGGGATGATGTCGGTAAAGAGTTGGGAACACGAGGCCGTGAATTTGGCGCAACAACGGGACGTCAAAGACGCTGTGGTTGGTTTGATGCAGTTGCGCTCAGGCGCTCGGCGCAAGTTAATGGCCTAACGGGCGTGTGTTTAACCAAATTGGATGTGCTGGATGAACTGGCTGAAATTAAGGTGTGTACACATTATTTAGTGGATGGTCAAAAAGTGTCACTGCCACCCTCCAGTGCAGATGATTATGATTTGGTTGAGCCATGTTATGAGATATTGGCGGGTTGGCAATGTTCAACGGTTGGTGTTGATAGCTGGGAAGATTTACCGGTTAAAGCACAGCACTATATTCGGTTTTTAGAAGAACAAATGGGGGTGAAAGTTTCGATTTTATCAACGGGACCTGATCGAGCTGAAACCTTGATTTTAGAGGATCCTTTTGTATAAGGTTTTGTCTTGGTTTAATCAAAAAACCACCAGGCCTGGTAGTTTTGGGTGTGAATTACATCAGTTTGCGGATAATGTCAGGCAGTTTAATGGGGTCAAAAGGTTTAACTAACCAGCCGGTTGCGCCAAAGGATTTGCCTTGTGATTTCATTTCAGGGCTGGCTTCTGTGGTCATCATTAAAATCGGTGTAAATTTATAATTTTCCAAAGATCGGGCTTTTTGTAAAAAGGTTAAACCATTCATTATTGGCATATTAATGTCAGAGATGATTAAATCAAATTGAGCAGTTTGCAACTGTGCTAATCCTTCAGCGCCATTTTCAGCAAGCGCCAAATCAAATTGTTTTCCCAGTACCATTTTTACAAGCTTACGCATGGATGAAGCATCATCAATATACAGTATTTTCTTCATGTTGTTTGCTCTTCGAGTTATTTGATCAACTTTAGCATAAATTTGTAAATATAGACGCACAAATATTAAAAATTGTCTGAAAGCAATCACAGAGATTGATACAATAAATTTTTTATGAGATCTTTGCATGAGTGGGACGCGAAAGAAAAATGTGGAAAATTTTAACCCTTTTTATTCGTGTAGCCATCTCGTGCAAAGGTCTCTTTATATTTTACGGGTTAGAAACTTATGTTACAAAGTATTAGAGACCATGCTCAGGGCTGGATTGCCTGGGTGATTGTGAGTTTGATTATTTTAACGTTTGCGTTGTTTGGTATCGATCAATATGCTCAAGGAGATAAGATTACTGTTGTCGCAGAAGTGAATGGTGAAGACGTGACTGCTAACGAATTTTTAACGCTATATGATCGTCAAAAGAATCGTCTTAAAAATCAATTTGGTGAGATGTATGAGCAAATCGTTAATGATGATGAATTGCGTGATCAGGTCATGGATGCGTTGATTGAATCTAAAGTCATTCAACAATGGTCGGCAGATCACAATATGCGTGTTTCTGATGCGCAAGTGTTTGCTATGATTGAATCGGCACCTGTTTTTCAGAAAGATGGAAGGTTTGATAAACAGGTTTATCAGGATATTTTGATGCGAAATGGTTTGAATATTGCACGATTCGAATATGAACAACGCCGATTTATGGTTGAAAATCAAAACCGTCAATTAACGATGGCATCGGCGATATCAACAGATCAACAGGTTAAAAATCTTGCCGCATTACAGTTCCAGCAGCGCCAAGTGAATACACTGCGTGTGGATCAGCGTCCTTTTATAGAAGAAGCCAAACCGACTGAAGCCGCTATTGAGGCTTATTATCAGTCTCATCAAGACCAGTATAGAATTCCAGAAAAGGTGCGTATAAAGTACCTGTTGCTTTCTCAGGACGATTTAGCGAAACAACTGACTGTGACGGATGCAGAAAAGAAAGCATTTTATGATGCGAATAAAGACCAGTTTATCCAACCAGAACAGCGTCAAGCCAGTCATATTTTGATTCAAATTGATGAAACAACAACCGAAGCAGAAGCCAAACAGAAAATAACCGATATTGCTGCCAAAATTGCGGCGGGTAACGCTTTTGAAGACTTAGCAAAAAAACACTCTCAAGACCCGGGGTCGGCTAAGATTGGCGGCGATTTAGGTATGTTTCAACAAGGCATGATGGTGCCAGAGTTTGATCAAGCGGTGTTTTCGATGCAACCCGGAGAAGTGAGTGAGCCGATTAAAACCGATTTTGGCTATCACATTATTAAGCTAACGAACATTCAACCCAAGCGAACGCCTGACTATGCTGAGGTGCAGTCAGATGTAGAAAAACAATTACGTCGTCAACTTGCTGAAAAAGCTTATTTTGAGAAGTTGGAAGAAATCAGCACAGTGGCTTATGAACAAGCCGATTCAATTGAACCTGCAGCTGAAGTGGTTGGGCTTCAAGTGTCGATGTCAGAATTATTTACACAGCAAGGTGGTGCAGATGAAGTCACGTCGAACCCCAAAGTCATTACAGCGGCTTTTTCTGATGAGGTTAAAAATAACAAGCTTAACAGTGCAGCCATTGAGTTATCTCCAACCAAGTCAGTGGTGCTTAGAGTCGACGAAGTTGTTGCAGCGAAGCAACAATCTTTGGCTGAGGTCAAAGCCAATATTGAATCTGATCTAAAGCGCCAAGAAGGCATAAAAGCGTCTGCTGAGAAGGCTGAAAAGTTACAGGCGCAATTGCAGTTAGGTGAGGTTAAGATGGCAGAATTGGAAGAAGAGGGGATTGAGTTTGCTGAACTGGGCTGGTTGACTCGTGAAAATCAATCGGTATTACCCCAGGTAACAGAAGCGATTTTTAAAGCCCCAAAACCAACGGGTCAGCCTGTTTATACAACCTTTAGGATGCCGACAGGAGATTCAATGGTGTTGGAATTAACGGCCGTCAAAGAAGGGGCATTACCCGAACAAAAGCAAGCGGTCTCGCAATTAAAATCGGCTTTAGTGGAAGTGTCTAGTGTGGCAGAAGTAGAAGCCCGTATTAAAGCAATGGTGGCTTCCGCGGATGTGGATGTTCGTCAAAACTACAAAACACTCAATTTAAGATAATAACCGTTTCATGAAATAAAGATACGGGTGTCGCGTTTTAAGTCAAATCTATAGTGTCACCCGATATGCCTTTATTGAGCCTAAAAACCCCCAGGCCTGGGGGTTTTTAGGCCTCCGCAAGGAAAATATCCCCTTTTGCATCCACTTTGATAGGGACGGGGGTTAACGCATCCTGTAAGCAAGGCCCTTCAACACAGATACCCTCTTTAATGGTAAAAAATGCATCGTGTACTGAGCATTTCATGGTTTTTTCAAAGGGGTTGATGTCAATTTTATAGGCTTCATCGAGTGGAACATCTTGGTGGGGACAATTATTTTGGTAAGCCTTAATGTCCTCTTGATATCGAATCAAAATCACTGAATGAGGTAGGGCATCACAGGGAACGATAGTGGCTTTAGAATTATTCAGTTGTTTTACATTAGCCAGTGGGCGTTTTGCGGGTGGCGTCGACATTAGATTATCTAAGCCTTGTTGCTGGCATTTTCGTGCGGCAAGTGCCGATGCTGAGAGAATGGCTTCATTTAACGGTTGTTGGTTGATTAAGGCGTCAATCACACCTGCATTAAAGGTATCTCCTGCACCCAATGTATCAATCGTATGGTCAATGGTGATGGCCGGTTGATGTTGTATTTGGCCACCAGCGGATTGATACCAGGCACCTTCTGTTCCCCAGGTACAGATTAGCTGGCTTTTTGGCGCTAGCGACTGCACAGACTTTATCAAGACTTCAGCTGATTGATAGCCTTTTTGGCGGGCATAATGATGGGAAAAGAATAAGACATTTGCCAAAGGAAACAAGGCTTCTATGCCTTCACGTGCTTTTTCGACCTCAAGTGAGATGGGTTGATGAGTCAAAAATGTTCGAGCAATCTTCAGCATACCCGATAAATTTTCAATATTACGACCTTCAAAGTGAAGCCAGTCATATTGTTCGATTTCGGCTTTGGCAAAATAATCGAAACTGAGTTCTTCTAAGTCTCGAAAATGGGTAATGGTACGACTACCGGTTTGACGACTTTGTAAAACATAAGAAATTGGGGTTTGACCTTTGATAAAACGTTGAATATGGTCAGTGCTGATCTGTTTAGCTTTCAAGCCTTGTAGAAGTTGTTTTGCGGCTGTATCAGCTGCAAGGGTCGCCATAATCGTGGTGTCGTGTCCGAGTTGTTGTAATACATAGAGGCTATTACAAACATTTCCACCCACTTCATATCGTTGCGATTCTGCACGCAATTCTTCATCTTCGTGTGGGAAATGAGGGGTTTGTAGAATAATGTCTAACACCACATTACCAATGCCAAGAATTTTCGCCATTTTTATATCCTGTGTTGGTCTGTCCAAATTCAATTAACCAATTTTATCATAAAGTGTTTCGGAGACGATTAAAGCATGGACTTGCTTAAAGTCGACTCTGGGGAAGCGATTAATTTTCTAAGAGATGGCTTTTCGAGGGTTATGCAAAGTTAAAAATTAAAAGTGAATAATTTTAAAAAACCCTTGACAAGGCCAAGTTGTCGATTACTTTTTTATATTAGCTTTATAGGTTAAGAGTAATATTTAACGTGTTGTTAATAAAGAGTAAATTGGTACTTTTGTATCAAAATGCTAATATTTTTTAGCCTTGTTTATAATCCACAGAAGTTGTGGATAACTTTGTGAGCAGTTTTATTGGTTAGGGGGTAAATGCTTTATATGTCGTGGGGTTTTTTAGAATGATTAAAATTTAAGCACACTCAACAATGTGACTATTAGATGAATTTTTTCTTGTGGTTTTTAGAATAAATTGTGCATTCTGGGTGTGTCTAAAATATTTTTTGTTAAAATGATTCAAATTTAGCTAAAAGTTGATCTTTAAACGATGACAGAAAAATATTCAAGCTTTCAAGCCAGCTGTGCAAATTGTGGATTAAAAGGCATTTGTTTTCCCCAGGGGTTGCAAGACGCGGAAATGCAATTGTTGAATGAGCTTGTAGATCGTTCTCCTTGTGCCATCAAAGGTGAACTGTTATATTCGGCTGGGGATCGTGTTACTGCCCTCTATGCGATTCGTGCAGGGATTGTAAAAATTTATTCCTATTCTGAAGGTGGTGAGGAGATGATTCATGGTTTTTATTTACCGGGTGATATTATCGGGATGGAATCCATGGCTTTTGAGTGCCATCAATACAATGCGGTTGCATTGGATACCACATCGGTCTGTGGGTTGCCTTATCACCGCTTGACAGAATTGGGTATTAAAATACCAAACTTTAATACCCAACTCTTTAGTTTAATGAGTCTTGAAATTGTTTCCAGCCGCAAACATGCTATGTTATTAACCCAAAAATCCGCAGAACAACGATTGGCAGAATTCCTATGGAATATGTCCCAGAAGTTCCAATCTAGGGGGTATGAACATCTTCAATTTAGATTGAATGTTCTACATAGAGAAGTCGCCAATTTTTTAAATTTAACGCCTGAAACCATTTCTAGAATACTCGGTAAGTTTCATCAAGCACAGATTTTGACATGGAAAAGAAAAGAAGTTGTTATTCATCAAGAGGCTCTATTAAGAGCTTGTGCAACTGGGCAAGAAACCAAAGCTTGCACAGGAGGATAACGCTTTTACAGTCTATGGAAAATCCGGGTAAAAATATTCTTTACTTAAAGCTTTCAATCTTGCGAGATATCTTTTAGAATTAAGGGCATTACATTAAATTAATAAAATTAAAGAGGGTTTACCATATGTCTTTATCTGGTCTTAAGCAGTTATTCTTTGTTGGTATTTTAGGTGTCACTTTAGTGGGGTGTAGTTCAACACCCTCTAACGAAGATAGTGCGTCAAGTGCTGCTGCAACGCAAACGAATGAAGATAAAGCTGCGGCTGAAGCTGAAGCGGCAAAACTTGCTGCTGAAGAAGCCGAAGCGGCAAAACTTGCTGAAGCTGAAGCCAATGCTGTGCCAACAAATGCAGCGGGTATGACGGCGGATGATTTATTTGCAGCTTTACAAGGTAAAGTGGTGAATTTTGAATTTGACCGTTCTGAAGTGCGTTCGGAATTTTATAATGTCATTAAGTTGAATGCTGACTATATGGCTTTAAATAGCCGTGCGAACATTACGATTGAAGGGCACTGTGATGAGCGTGGTACCAGAGAATATAACTTGGCTTTAGGTGAACGTCGAGCGAATGCCGTGAAAAATGCTTTGATTGCTGAAGGGATTAGTCCAAGTCGCATCAGTGTGATTTCTTATGGTGAAGAACGTCCTGTAGATGCCGCACACAACGAACGTGCTTGGTCGAAAAACCGTCGCGCGGAATTTAATTATTAATTATTGATTCTAGCGTTGGTAAAAAGCCTTTCTGCCTAGGGTAGAAAGGCTTTTTTTTTATCTATAGATTGGTACCATGCCTAAAAATGACACTAATCAGTTAAAAGCGTGCTGTAATAATTTAACAATTGGAATATAACAAACCGATATGATTTCTCGACCTACTGAAAAATTTTTGAAAGACTATCAACCTCCCGGTTTTGCAATAGACTCAGTGTCTTTAACCTTTGTACTCAAACCTGAAAAAACGCAAGTTTATAATTGTATGAAAATTACACCATTAACAAATGCCACAGAATTGGTTTTGGATGGTGAACATCTTCGTTTAATATCCGTTTCAATTGATGGCGTTGACTTGACTGATAAACAGTATCAATTGACTCAAACAAGCTTGATATTAAAGTCACCACTGAGCTCATTTGAATTGGAAGTGATCACAGAAGTCGATCCCGAAAAAAATACTCGTTTAGAAGGTCTTTATCGAACGAATGGTATTTATTGTACTCAGTGTGAAGCAGAAGGTTTCCGATCGATCACCTATTATTTAGATCGCCCGGATGTATTAAGTTATTTTACAACCAAAGTGATTGCCAGTAAGTCGGACGTTCCTGTGTTGTTATCGAATGGAAATCTCATTGAATCAGGAGAGTTGGATTCTGAAAAACATTACGCTATTTGGCATGATCCATTTAAAAAACCGAGTTATTTATTTGCTTTGGTGGCAGGGGATCTAAAAAAACTTGAAGATACTTTTTTAACGCATGAAGGGCGACAGGTTAATTTAGAGATTTATGTAGAGCCACATAATATTGATAAATGTTCTCATGCGATGACATCACTTAAAAAAGCGATGGTTTGGGATGAGAAACGCTTTGGGCTGAGTTATGACTTAGATCGATATATGATCGTTGCCGTAGATGATTTTAATATGGGGGCAATGGAAAATAAAGGGTTGAATGTTTTTAACTCAAAGTTTGTATTAGCGGATTCAGCCTCAGCAACGGATCATGACTACGAAGGCATAGAATCGGTTATAGGCCATGAGTACTTCCATAACTGGACGGGTAACCGCATTACTTGTCGTGACTGGTTCCAGTTGACTTTAAAAGAAGGGCTGACGGTATTTAGGGATCAAGAGTTCAGCGCAGATATGTTATCTGCTTCGGTAAAAAGAATTGAAGATGTTCGTCAGTTAAGAAGTTACCAGTTCCCGGAAGATGCAGGACCAATGGCTCATCCCATACAGCCCCAGTCCTATATAGAAATGAATAATTTTTATACGCTAACTGTCTATGAGAAAGGCGCTGAGGTTGTTCGTTTGTACCATACGTTATTAGGTGAGTCCGGATTCCAAAAGGGAATGCAACTATATGTCGAACGCTATGATGGTCAAGCCGTCACCATAGAAAACTTTAGAAGCGCTATGGCCGATGCCAATCATCAAGATTTATCACAGATGCACAATTGGTATATTCAAGCCGGAACGCCCCGATTAACCGTACGTGAAGAATTTGATGCGTCTTCGCAAAGTTATCAATTGCACTTTTCTCAGTATTTGAAAGATCAACAATCTCATTTACCTTTTTTAATTCCTGTATTGATTAATTTTATGGATAAATCAGGAAAATCATTAACCATTCAATTGAAAAATGCTTCTAATCAGTCATATATAACTGAAAAAGGATTTTTGTTAAAAATAACAGAAATGAATCAATCGTTTGAATTTGTTGGTTTGACTGAAATGCCTATCGTTTCGTTGCTAAGAAATTTTTCTGCCCCAGTTCAACTTGATTTTTTTAGAGATTCAGACGCGTTGATGACGCTGGCTAGCTTTGATGATGATCCTTTTGTTCGATGGGAATCCATTCAAGTGCTGGCAATGAATAATTTTAAAGCTTGTGTTGAATGTTATGAAACAAATCAACCAATGCAGTTATCGGATCCGTATCAAGTTGCCTTTTCTCAGGTATTGCAAGATGAAACCCTTGATAAGGCACTAAAGGCGTTGGCAGTTTCTCTACCTGAACTCAGTTATTTGGCTGAGCAGTATCGCACAAAGAACATTGATGCACTCTTGGCTGCGCATAATTTTTTAAAAAAGGCTTTGGCGGAAACCTTTGAAAAAGAACTTAAACACCTCTACCTGAAATTACAAGCAGAAGAAGAGGAAAGCTACCACTATACTGAGGTGTCCATTGCTCGGCGAAAGCTAAAAAATATTTGCTTGAAATATTTATTGCAATTGACGCATAATCAATCTTTGGCTGTTGAACAATATCAATCTGGTCATAATATGACTGATATATTGGCGGCCTTAGAATCGATGAACCAAGTTGACTCCTCTGCGAGAGATGCGTGTTTATCAGATTTTTATCAAAACTGGCAGGGTGAACAACGGGTTCTTGATAAGTGGTTTGCGCTACAGGCAAGTGCGCCCCTTGATAATATTATTGAAATTATCAAAGGGTTGACGAAGCATCTGCACTTCTCATATCAAACACCTAATCGCGTCAGAAGTGTACTTGGGGTCTTTGGTCGACAAAATTGGGAAGGCTTTCATCGTGCTTCGGGCGAAGGTTATCAGTTTTTTGCGCAACAAGTTTTGCACGTGGATGTCATTAACCCTCAAGTGGCAGCAAGACTGGTTGGCGCATTTTCTGGGTGGCGTAGTATTTCCGAGCCGAGAAGGACTAAAATGAAAAAGGCGCTCATGTATATCTTGGCTCAAGAAACCCTATCAAAAGATGTGTATGAAATTGTAACGAAAACACTTGGAGATCAAAGTGAGGCGAATGATGGATGAATTTTCTCCATAGGTTGCGTTATCTTTTGGCATAAAGTTCAATCTAACCGGTGAGTAATCAACCGTGATAAATAAAACCGTTAACCTTTATATCAAGACGTTTGTGTTTTTGTTGGTGGCAATAATTGCCCAAACAGTTATTGCAGACCCTGTTCAGAATCAGGATATAACGCATCAAACACAACTTGATCAGCAGATTCAGTTGATCGATGCTGAAATATGGTTGTTAAAAGCGGAGCTAGCACAAAAAAATGGAGATATAGACGAAGTTAAAAGTCATTTGCAACATCTTGATTCTTTATATCCTAATCAAACATTCCCCAGCCAGTTTGTTCATAGGGTTGAGAAAATAAAACGCTACTTGTCTCTAACGGCTGAAACACGTCTTCCACAAGATTTTACGGGCTACCAGTTTAACCCCAATCGAATGTTGGCATTGTTGCCTATGTCAGGTGACTATGCTGAGGCGGGTCAGACAATTTATCAGGCGATGATGTCTGAGTTGTCTGCTATTTCCCCATCATTTTCTTTAGAGGTATTGGATACGAATATCTATGATTCTATGCTCGATGTATGGGATTGGGTTAGGCTATATCAACCTTCATTTATCTTTGGCCCCTTGCAAAAAGAGCATGTTTTACAATTGGCATCATTGCCGATTGAAACGCCTATGTTAGTCTTTAATGAAACGAAACTGTCAAATCCGTATGTTAAATTTCTGACACCTCATTCCTCTCAAAGTTTGGTTAATAAACTTGTTGATCTGATGGGGAGTGGTGTTTACCGGAGGGTTGTTGTTTTTACGGATGATTCTCGTCGATCGCAAACGATGCTGAAACAGTTGAAACAGACATGGAAATTGAATCATGACTTGGATGATGAAGAAATTGCACAAGTTTTTACTGACCGCCAAGTCAATTCTCATGTCGATAAGGCTTTAGAGTCTGTTGTACATGGTCAGAAATTTGAAGTCAGGATGGGGTGGTTACAAAAGGTCATTCAAACCCCTATTCATTCTGTCGCGCGAGCAAGAAAGGATGTTGACTTGATTGTGAGTTTTTTACCTTATCGCTTAGCGATGCAGGTGACACCGTTGTTAGCCTTCTATCGCCTCAATCAGATATCCCATTATTGGATTCCTTCAAAGCTTCCAACGACTGATGCCTTGACACGTAGTTTACCGTTTTGGCAGGGCACAACTGCAATTTTACCTTCCTACTATACTGAGCAACTAAAGAGAAAAAGTGACAAAGCAGAATCACTAAGTGATCTAGTTGGCATTTTTCATGCTTTAGGAACTTCAGCAATAAAAGCCGTTACTCGGTTATCTTTTGATGAGCCTAATTGGGTTCAGACAGAGTTGGGTATTTTAAGTTTAGATGCATTCGGAAGATTACATCTATCACCTGACTTGGTCTGGATTGATATGGGCAGCCTTGAAAAGCTTGAAAATTAACCTTTTCTATAGATAGACAGTTTAACGATTATTTTGAGTAGATATTCATCAAAAACCTAGGTTTATTAAAGATGTTTTTAAGAATTCTGTTTGAGGAGTGTGAGCGTGGCTGATTCAGGCGGCACAATTGACCCGAATGATTTGGACAGTATCGATGCTCTGCTTGATGAAGCGGAACTTGAGGCAGCGGAAGAAGAACCGACCGTTGAAGACTTGTCAGAATCTGATTCGGATGACAACTTTGAAGGGGATGATCGCAAATCAACCTCTGATGATGAGTTGGATTCAATTCCTGAAGAACCTAAAGAGAATGTAACAGAAGAAAAGAGCTTGGATGAATTTGACGAGGATTTAGAGCCTCGGACAGAACCGGAACCGGAATCGGATATTGATTTAGCTCAGCAGAAAGAAATAAATGAAAACCCTGTAGAGAAAGTTGCTGAACCCGGATCCGTCGAAAACGATTCTAAAAAACCGGTAGAAGCGTCCGTAACTGAAGATCATGCAGAACATTTTTTACAAAAACGCGCCTCAGTGCAGAAAAAAGAACCTAGTAATTTAACGGTGGCAGAAATGGATTCAATTAAGAAACTTATCATTATTTTTAGTTCAACCATTATTTTTCTAGTGGTAGCGGCCATAGGCATTGGTCTATGGGGGGCGCTTTCATCCGGTGGGGGTCTTGATGACGAAACCATGACCCTAATGAAGGATACTCATGAAGGGGCAATGCAAAGCATGGTCAAGTCTTCTGCTACTGAAGAGGCGGTTAAGCAAGTTGGTAAAAAATTAGATGCATTAAGTTTTCAATTGGAACAGTTAAATTCAGACTTGTTGCAAGTCAAAGATGTGGTGACGGTTGCGCCAATGGGTTCAAAATCAACAGCAGCTGTGCTTGACCTACAAAATGAACAGACCGGTAAATCAAGTAATACAGCTGTGTCGAATGCCGCGCCAATAACAACGAACCAAGTGGCGGTTGATTCGGGGGTTAGCAAAAAAATTGATAAAGTTAATGCACAAGTTGTCGTTACACAGCGCAGGCTTTCTGAGGTAAATGATCGAGTGAAACAGTTGCAAAAACAATATCAAACCTTTCTGAAGAGTTTAAAAGAATTGGAGAAAGCACAATTAAAAGGGCAATCAAATATGAGTGATCTACTTGAAGCAACCAAAGCTCAGATTGAGGCAGATAAATTGAAACAGCAAACGATGCAGAAGTCTCGTTATGAGTATAGCGCGCCCAACAGTCCTTTTTTTGACTATGTCCGTTAGGGGGATGCAAAACTCAGCTATAAGGAGTCGTTATGTCAAGAATTGAGAAGACGCTTTTGATTGGTTTGGGGTTAGTGGTTACCGGTTGTTCTTCGCAATACCAAAGGCCGGATTATTATGCGTCACAAAATCTCGCTGTTACAGACTATCAGGCGGGTGAAATTTATGATGTAGATGATTTGCGCTGTAGCGAAAGCGGTAGTCAATGTATTGAAGACAAAAGAAATTTACCGGATGGTTGGGTGGCACACCGTGCCTATAAAAAAGCATATTATTTTGAGTAAAACGGAGAAATGGTCATGAAAAAACCAATTATATTAATGAGTGCATTATCAAGCGCAATGTTTTTGTCTGCTTGTACTATTACCCCGGCTGGACATCAGGCGGCTTATCAACCACAAGCTGTTCAAACGCAGGAAAAGGTCAAAGAAGTCATACCGATGCCTGTCAAAAAAGTAGAAGCACCTAAACCTGAGCTCATTAAAATTTCAGGGGTTGGCTATGGTGCAGAAAGTACTTTTGAAGGCTATACGCCAGGTCAAAGACGTTTAATGGCTATTCGTTCAGCGAAATTAGATGCTTATCGTTCCCTAGCGGAACAGCTGTATGGTATTAAAATTGACAGTAATACCTCTGTTGCAACGCTAACCGCACAGAATGATAGCTTTCGAGCTCGAGTGAATGCGTTAGTGAGAGGTGCCCGTATTGTGAGTATTACCCCTATGTCAGATAATAACTATGAAACGGTTTTAGAAGTTTATGTAGATAAAAGCTTCTTTGATAATGCCTTTGTCTATACCCATCAAGAAGCTAAAACAACCATATCTACTGATGACTTATGCCAATCTCTGAACTGCACTTCGGCCAGTAATCGTTAATTCTGTATTTGGTTCACAGAGAGGCTATGAGGAGAATAGGATGATAAAAATTGTCAATATGGTTACGGTGACGTTATTGCTTGCCTTTACTTTGCAATCAACGGCCTATGCAGCCAGTATCAGCACACGTGTGCGTATATTGGAAGGGAAGGTCTATAAGCAAAGTAAACTGTTAGAGCAACAGTCTAGCCAAACCCAATCCTATTCGAAAGAATTGAAAAGAGGGCTTCAAGAACTTGAAATCCTTAAACGTGAAGTAGAAAGTCTAAAGCAAAAACAGCAGAAAGAAGTTAAGAAAAAACCGGATCAGGAAGGGGTCAAGTCCTATTCCTTTCCATGACAATTCTTCAGCAAATTTGAATTACTCAAAAGCAAAAAAACCGGCAATTGCCGGTTTTTTGTTGAAAGAAAAATAATTTAATGAGACCTTTGCATGAGTGGGACGCGAAAGAAAAATATGGGGAA
>Ga0210004_1000114_pt1 | contig 43491 bp, 45 predicted proteins | sample CryGey13umfilter_FD_185450 | JGI IMG/M metagenome (GOLD analysis project Ga0210004, IMG submission 185450) | Groundwater microbial communities from aquifer in Utah, USA - Crystal Geyser 4/8/14 3 um filter (SPAdes) (version 3) | ecosystem: Environmental > Aquatic > Deep subsurface > Groundwater...
TAAACGTGCTGCTGCGATAATGACATTGGTGCAATCAGCTAAACTCAATGGTCATGATCCTTATGCTTATCTCAAGGACGTACTCACACGCCTGCCAACACAAAAGAACAGCCAAATCCATGAGCTGACACCACTTCATTGGGCGCCGCAATAGGGGTGATTGCCGGACGCTTACAAAAAAACCCACTATTTAGCAGGCTTATTTAAAACGGGTAGATTGTTGATCAATTAGAGTGTGTTCCATTTTTTACGTCCACTGGGTATTCTAAAGAGTCGGCCGATGATTAGTCCTAGTAATAGAACACCTCCTCCTGTTAGGAACCACTGACGCTTAACGACGTCTTCAGATTGTTCTATCTGTTCATTAAGAATGGTGCTTTCGTTTTCAAGCTTTTGAATCCGCTGTGCCATTTCACGGTTTTCATCATTAAGTTGAATGGTATTTCCAGATAGTGTTTTGATTTCTTCAAGCTGTTTTTCTAATTCATAATTGGTTTGCTTTGCCAACTTCAACGCTTCATCGGTTTCATCATAACGATTTTGTAGAGTTTTCTTCTCAAGTTTGATTTGATTGAGTTGTTTTTCTACATGAGCAATCTTTTTTTCTAAGTTGGCAACCTTTTCTCTGGCAACCGGTTGCGCCTGAAGCAAAATAGAAGGCATCCAACCTTCAATATCTTCACCTCTGTGATTGTAGAGCAGCTTTGCCCAACCGTCATCATTGACATCAATTACAGTGACTTTGGTTCCAGACCGAAGCATTCTTATAATTTTATACTTGTATCCTGGTTGACTTCTAAAAGGAATCTCAATCGAGTCTGTGACATAGTTAGTGTAACCGGCTTCGGATTCAGCTACAGCAATGGGGCTGAGAATGGTAAGCACAGCACTGATGGTCATTAGGGGGAGAATGTTGGATTTAGATTTGACTAATTTTTTCATACTGTTCCTTTAGATTGCTAAGTGCTTTTTCTGTTTCCACCAATTTTAATTTTTCTTTTTCGACGACTGCTTCTGGTGCTTTTGCGATAAAGCTTTCATTAGATAGTTTGTTGGTAACCCGTTGGATATCGGCTTCTAGTTTTTGTATTTCTTTATTAAGACGATTGAGTTCTGCTGTTTTATCAATCAAGCCAGCCATAGGAATGAGGATTTTCATTTCTCCTACCAAGGTGACTGCTGACTCAGGTGCAGATTGTTCATTATCTAATTGTGTTAAGGTATTGAGTTTTGCTAGGGTTGTCAATGAGGTTTTATTTTGTGATAGCCATTGTTGATCTTGTTCATTGAGGTTGGCTAATAAAATATCCAGTTTTTTACTTGGCGCGATATCCATTTCTGATCGGATTTTGCGAACGCCCATAATGAATTGTTTGACCCATTCAAGCTCACGTTCAGCCACAGGGTCAATTAAAGCTTCATTGGATTCTGGGTAAGGTTGTAGCATAATAGTTTTGCCCGTTTTACCTGCGAGGGGCGCAACACTTTGCCAAGCTTCTTCTGTTATGTAGGGTGTTATAGGATGCAGTAACCGTAAAATGGTTTCTAGCACGCTGACTAAGGTTTGACGGGTTCCTCTTTGTTCAGCCTTCGTAGAGGTGTTTGAATTTAAGATAGGTTTAACCAGTTCGAGATACCAATCACAGTATTCATTCCAGGTAAATTCATACAAGCTATTTGCAGCTAAATCAAATCGGTATTGGTTAAAATGTTTCGCGACGTCCGCTTCAACTTTTTGTAGCTTAGAAATGATCCAACGATCTGCTAATGATAATGAGGTTTGCAGGCTTTCATCCTTCCCTGTATCTTGTCCTTCAGTGTTCATAAGGACATAGCGGGTTGCATTCCAGAGTTTATTGCAAAAGTTACGATAGCCTTCACAACGGTTTAAATCAAATCGAATATCGCGGCCAGTTGATGCTAAAGAAGCAAAAGTGAATCTGAGCGCATCTGTGCCGTAGGCATCAATACCCTGTGCAAATTGCTTGCGGGTTGCTTTTTCGATGGCGGTGGATTTTTCCGGTTGCATCATCCCAGTGGTTCTTTTGGCGACCAGACTTTCTAGGTCAATCCCATCGATTAAGTCGATCGGGTCTAGGACATTGCCTTTTGATTTTGACATCTTTTGGCCTTCGCCGTCGCGAACCAACCCGTGTACATACACTTGCTTAAAGGGAACTTGATTGGTGAATTTTAGGGTCATCATGATCATGCGTGCTACCCAGAAAAAGATAATGTCAAACCCGGTTACTAAGACGGATGTTGGATGAAATTTTTTGAGTTCTGGTGTGTTTTTAGGCCATCCTAAAGTTGAGAAAGTCCATAAAGCTGAGCTGAACCAAGTGTCTAAGACATCATCATCTTGTACAAGATTGATGGATGGGTCTAGTTGATACTGACGTCTCACTTCTTCTTCCGTTCGTGCGACATAAACTTTGCCATTATCATCGTACCAAGCAGGGATACGGTGTCCCCACCAAATTTGTCGAGAAATACACCAATCTTGAAGGTTGTTCATCCATTCAAAATAGGTGTTTTCCCAGTTTTTGGGCACAAATTCGATGTCGCCATTTTTGACTGCGTCAATGGCGGGTTTAGCCAGTTCTTGCACCGCAACATACCATTGGTCTGTTAAAAAAGGTTCGATAACGGCATGCGTTCGATCACCACGAGGAACCATGAGTTTATGGGGTTCAATTTTTTCGATTAAATCGGCTGATTCAAGATCTTTAATCGCTTGCTTTCTGGCTTCATAACGATCTAGTCCTTGGTACTTTTCAGGAACGGCTTCATTCAGTGCCGCATCGATAGTCATAATGTTTAGCAGTGGTAGGTTATGACGTTTACCTATTTCGTAGTCATTAAAATCATGAGCCGGGGTGATTTTGACACAACCGGTTCCAAATTCCATATCAACATAGTCGTCGGCAATAATGGGGATTTCTCGTCCTACCAAAGGAAGGGTAATGGTTTGACCGATCAAAGATTGATAGCGCTCGTCATCGGGATGGACGGCTACGGCTTGGTCACCAAATAAGGTTTCGGGGCGGGTCGTAGCAACAACTAAATGTCCAGAACCATCAGACAATGGGTAGCGCATGTGCCATAAACTGCCCATTTCTTCTTCTGAAAGCACTTCTAAGTCAGAAACGGCAGTGTGTAAGACCGGATCCCAATTGACGAGTCGCTTGCCGCGATAAATGAGTCCTTCTTCATAGAGTTTGACAAAGACTTCTTTGACCGCATTAGATAAGCCGTCATCCATGGTGAATCTTTCTCGGCTCCAGTCCGGTGATGCGCCTAAACGACGTAATTGCTGGGTGATGGTGCCGCCGGATTCTGCTTTCCACTCCCAAATTTTTTGGGTAAAGGTGTCGCGACCTAGGTCATGACGGCTAAGCCCTTTAGCCGCTAATTGTCTTTCAACGACCATTTGAGTTGCTATGCCAGCATGGTCAGTTCCTGGTTGCCAAAGGGTTTCGTCACCTCGCATTCGATGATAGCGCGTTAAAGTGTCCATAATGGTATCTTGAAAAGCGTGACCCATGTGGAGACTGCCTGTAACGTTTGGTGGGGGAATCATAATGCTATAGGTTTTACCCGTTGTGCTGGGTTGAGGTTTAAAGTAACCCCTGTTTTCCCAAATTTGATACCACTTAGTTTCGATTGATTGGGGGTCGAAATGTTTTTCCATTATGATGTTGTTTCTTCTTGTAATTGATTGATGATTTTATAGCCTGTATTGAGTGGCTATCATGGGCGATGGTGTCATTTTATGGATACTTTGCTGGGCTTTGAAATGGGTTGCCAAGTTGCTTTATTTGATCGATGGAGCCTAAGCAAAGTATCATTAAAAAAGTTTGATAAATTATAGCAAATTCGACCAGGCCTGGCCGAATTTTACCGACGTTTACCATGTAATGGTGGAGTCGGTATGTTTGCTGAGTTCCAACAGCTTATCTTGATGGGCTGCCAGTTCATCTGCATTGGCGCGAATGACTTTTAAGCCATCCCGAGGTTTATTAAAATCCGCTGCGGTTAAGGTATTTTGATGGGTCTCAACTTTGGCTAAAGCCAGGTCAGTCTGCCCGCCTGTCATGGTCAGATAAACATCGGCTAAAATTTCAGAATCCAGTAGAGCGCCATGGAGCGTACGATTACTGTTGTCAATTCCTAAACGCTTACACAATGCATCTAAAGAGTTTCTTTGGCCGGGGTATGCTTTTCGAGCCAGTTTTAGACTATCCGTAATGGTGCAATGGTCTTCAATTTTTCCCCAGTGATTGTTTGAAAGTTGTGATAATTCATGGTTGATAAAACCAACATCGAAGGGTGCGTTATGGATGATGATTTCTGCACCCGCAACATAGCCCATAAATGCTTCAACGATGTCCGCAAACACGGGCTTATCCATTAAAAACTCGTTGGTAATACCATGAACTTCGATGGCATCTATTGGAACATCTCGTTCCGGTTGAATGTATTGATGATAATTGTTTTGAGTGGGCTTACGTTTATACAACTCAACCGCTCCAATTTCGATAATTTTGTCACCATTCTTCGGGTCAAAACCGGTGGTTTCTGTATCCAATACAATTTGACGCATGGGCAGTTTTCTCTCGTAATCCTATCGTGTTTTTCGGGTAAAATAGCCAACAAAGTTAACACAGATTATTTTAATGCAATTGAGTGGCGAAAAGTATGAGAATTAAAAATGGTAGCGAAGTGACCTTTCATTATGAGTTGAGAAATGAAAAAGGTGAGTTGATTGATTCAACGTTTGGTGGAGAACCTGTCCATTATATCCAGGGAGAGGGGGAAATTATTGAGGGGTTGGAAACCTTATTAGCGGGTGAAGAACCTGGGTTTGAAGCAAAAGTCACTTTGCAACCGGAACAAGCCTATGGCGTGACTCGTGAAGATTTAATTGTCTTCGCATCCCCTGAAAATTTTGATGATCAGGTTGAATTAAAGGTGGGTGAAGTTGTTGAAACCGAAGACCCGGAAGGGAATTTGATTCATTTTAATATTATTGAAATTGAAGAGGATAAAGTTTATTTGGATGGTAACCATCCCTTAGCCAATCGAACCTTAGAGTATAAGGTTGAGGTTATTGAAGTCGCTTAGGCTGTGATTGTGTTCAGCCATCACCATTTTTATTGAGCAAGTTTTAGTTTAGGTCGCTAAACAAAAACTTGCCCAAACTTGGCTTGTCTAATTTTAGGTGCCCTCTAATCAATTAAACCGCACTTTAGATTGCCCGGTACTGAAATATCAATTCTTTTGGGGTTTGGTAGGTTGAGCCCATCCATAATCGTCGCGAAACCCTCATAAGATTTTCCTTGACCAACGCGCAGATTAAATTGCTTTTCTTCGCCGATGGTACTTTGGCTAAACCCTTTATAGTCATGTGCGGGGAAGACTAAGGTCTCTTCCGGAAGGGTAAACAATTTTTGGGTTAACGAGGCATACATGGCTTGATTGCTGCCCAGTTGAAAATCGGTTCGACCGCAGTCTCTGACCAATAGCGTATCACCCGTGAAGACAGCACCCTCAATATGGTAACTGATGTCGTTATTGGTATGCCCTGGCGTGTGGATGACGTTAATGGGGTGTCCGCCTAAATAAAAAATATCTCCTTCCTCAGCCAAAATATCTGCACATTCAGAACCTGAATTTTTATGAACGACCAGTTGTCCGCCAACTTGATTGCGCAATTTCCCGGCACCGGTAATGTGGTCTGCATGGATGTGGGTTTCAAGCAGATATTTAACCGCGACACCGAGTTCTTTTAGGTGGTTAGCGTCTCTTTGCGCATTTTCAAGAACAGAATCAATAATGGCTGCTTCAAGTGTGGTTTTATCCCACAGAATGTAGGTGTAGGTCCAAGTGTCATAATCAAAGAGTTGACGTATTTTCATAGTTTTGGCAACCTCCTGTTAGGGGTGATGTGATGTGATGAGGTGTCGTCAATTTTTTAGGCTGACATTATCGCTTTTTTTAAGACAATAAACAAACGGTGACGAATTTTAGGAAAGGTTAAAATCAACGATCAAAGGGTTATGATCGGAAATATTGGCAACATGAAGTGCTAGCGCTTGTTTAATTTCCAATCCTCTATAGAAGATGTAGTCTAATGGTTGTCGATTTAAGGTTTTGATGGGTCGGTGGTCAGGATAAGTCACCGTTTTTAAGTTTAAAGCTTGAATGATTTGAAACAGGGTTTTAACCCGTTTTTGGTTCCATGTATTGAAGTCTCCACTGAGAATCATCGGTCCTGTTTGTTGTTTGAGTAATGCCCATACCGACTCCATTTCACGTTTAAACAGCAGGTGGGGCACAAAGTTAATGGCGTGGATATTCAGATGGGTCAGTACTTCGCCATTGGCTAAAGGGTGTAAGGTCACTAATGATGCTTTATAGGTTAGGCACCCCAGCTCTCGACTCTGGGTAAGTTGTTGGCGCAATGGATAGAAGTGATGAGAGGAAGCGGTTAAAACGCCATACAGGTTCCGACGCGTTTGAATATTGGGGGTCATCACATAGGGTAATTGAAAAAAAAGAGGTTGCTCCCGAATTAAGGTTGCCTCCTGTAAGGATAATATGTGAGGCGAAGGAATGTTGAGCAGCTTTTCAATCGGCTGATGGTGATGCTGAGTAAAATTGACTTTGTGGCAATTCCATGTAATTAATCGAAATGGATTGGGTAAGTGCGTCACATTGGCCGGAATCAATGAGATGGGCGTGATGTTCGGTTTATACATTTAAGCCATTTACCTATAATAAGGGCGCAAAAACCCGGGTCAGGTTTTCAAAAAAACGATGCACTTTGTTTGAGTGAGGTCGATAAGGGTGTGATTGTTGTATTTTCATTTCAGTCCATGTAGTGAGTTTTTCAATGACTGCTTTGTCGGCAATAAAATGGCTGATTTCATAGTTTAAAAACAAGGAGCGATAGTCTAAATTTGCGGATCCGAAAAAAGCAGCTTGATTATCGATGATCATTAATTTGGCATGCATGATTTGAGTTGGAAAACAGTAAATTTTGCCGCCTGCTTCTCGTAGCTGACGGATAAAAGATGCACTCCCTAAGTCAAATATTAAATGATCCGACGTTTGATTGGTGATAAGACAAACAGCAACACCGCGTTTAATGGCCATCATTAACGCATTCATAATCGCACTGTCTGGAATGAAGTAAGGGGTTGCGATGATGAGTTTTTTTTGGGCGGCATGAATGCTTAAGAGTAGGCTTTCAAAAAGTGCATCACTGTTAATGTCCGGACCAGACGGTATGGTGAGAATGCTTGTTGGTTTATCAGCTTTATTGAGAGGGGGGCTTTGGGGATGATGGATCAGTTTTTCTTGACTGGTATAAAACCAATCTTCATTAAAAATGGTTTGGTGGTGATTGACCACTGAGCCAGTCAGTTTAAACAGGGTATCAATCCAGAATGGATTGTTCGTGGTGTCAGGCATTTCCCCCATATAGTCATGTGAGAGATTCATGCCGCCGGTAAAGGCGGTTTTGCCGTCAAAAATAAAGAGTTTTCGGTGGTTTCGAAGATTCATCTGTCTGCTTAAAAAACCTTTAAATAAGGGTTGAAAAAAACCATAACGCCCACCCGCTTTTTTAAACGCCTTGAGAGGGTGGCTATTCAAATAAAGCCTTAAGGTTCCTACCGCATCTAATAATAATCTTACCTCAACACCCTGTTTGGCTTTTTCTGTTAAAGCCGTTAATATTGACTGGCCTGTCGAATCTAGCTCAAAGACATAGGTCTCAATATGAATGGAGGTCTTAGCGCTAAGAATGGCATTGTGGAGCTGGTGATAAGCCATAACAGGATCGGAAATAAATGCTAGAGTGTTTTGATGAGTAGCGCTATCAATTTGATTGGCATAAAGAAGTTGTTTCATGGCGTTTGCAAGCTGAGAAGTCGGACGACCGGAAAAGGAATCCTCTTCTAGCGTTTGTAATAAGATATTGGGTTTGTTTTTTTTATAAAGTAATTTTCGAGAACCTAATACCAAATATAATAAAACGCCAAAAAAGGGGAGTAAGAATAGCGTTAGTCCCCAGGTGGTTAAGCTTTGCGGTGAGCGTCTTTGATACAGCATGAAAAACAAGATGCTTAACACCAGTAGTAAATTGAGTGCGTAGGCCATTAATGCCCATTGTTCAATACCAAACATTTGGTTGAAATTCCTTATGGTCTATTTTTTCGGTTAGGCTCCTAGTCTGATTATTTTAATCATTTAACCCTTCATTAGGTGACTTGTTTGATTCGAGGTGTAAAATAAAATGACGGTTCAACCCTACAACAATCCTGATCGAAAAGACGGCTTTTCCGCTTGGTATCGTTACTTTTTTATCACCATAATAGTGTTGATTTTACTGGGACTAATTTGGTTTTTTTATGATAGGTTGCAACGCTCGGAGCAGGTTGCCAATCTCCCAGAGATAAAAAAGGCACGGCAATCTCAAGAAACTCCGGGGGGGACTTTAGAAGCGGTCTCCCCTGAGACTGTACTGCCGTTGAAACCTGCACCTGAGATGCTTAATTTGGATATGGTGCCGATGATTGAGAAATCAAACACCATCGGACCGCAATTGATCGTCGATGAATTAGAGGAAAGTTTTTCCACAGAGATTGGATCATCTACCGATCAAGAGCGTTCAACAGAATTAAATTATGGCTATAAAGGTCATGATGAGCAAGGCGTTCATTTGGAGTTGGGTGCCAGTGAAAAATCCATGCAAATCAAATTTGGGGTACAAGCGGGCGACAAGAAAGTAAATGTCAATTCGATTGAAGTCGAAATTCCTCTGTCAAAATAAGGGGTTACGCTATATTAGCGTGTTTAAGGCAGGCCTGGTTGTTTTGGGCTGACCCTTTAGGAAGTCTGACTCATTTTAAAGAAAACTTTTATTTTAAAAATGATTATGGTAGCTTAGCATTTTTATTATTTTAATCGTTTTAGATTTTGTGGTTAAAGAAGGATTTTTATCCATGTTCTCTAAAAAAAGAAAAGGATTTTTATGTTTTTTAAAAAAACATTAGCGTTCAGTGTTCTGTCAAGCATCATGTGGATTTCGGCGCCCGTTTCCTTACAGGCGCAACAGAGCGCACCAGCCGAAAATGCACGCCAAATGCCAAAGCTCAATGAAGAGCAAAAAGCCATCATGATGGAGTTGCAACAGGCTCAACAGTCACTACAGCAAACCCAGCAGGCACTTCGCAAAATTCAGCAAAAAGTGTATCAAGATAATCCAAAGCTAAAAGCACAAAGAGATGGGTTGCAAAAAAATATTTCCGATGCTATGTCGGATGAGAACTATAATGCTGAAAAAGAATTAGCCTCATTAAATCAGTTGGTTGAGCAATATCAAAATGCTAAAGAGCAGCCAACCCAGCAACAAATTGAATCCTTCCAAGCCAAACAGCAAACTTTCCAAAAACGTCAAAGAGATGCTTTTCAAAATCCAGAGATACAAAAGCAAGCTGAAGCTTTACAACAGAATCTTCGCACCGCCATTGAGCAGTCGGGTGAATCCGGCCAATCTTTAATTGTAAGACTGGAAGAGCAGATGAAGAAGATCACGGCGTTGCGTCAAAAAGCGATGCAAATAATGCAGGGGCAGTAGTTCGCTTTTGTTGCCCTCGCTAGGAACCAGCGGGTTCGATAACAATATTTGGAAAGGCGTGGCCATAATCACGTCGTTTTAATGCGATGGCGCTTGAAACCTGAGTGGCGATGGCACGATATTTTTGGGTTAACGCCCCTAAGGGATCTTGGATAACCGTTGGTTCACCCACATCCATACTTTGGCGAATATGGGCATCTAATGGCAGTGCACCCAAAAAGGTTACCTGATGTTCTTGGGCTAATGATGCACCGCCGTCGCAACCAAAAATCGCTTCTTCATGACCGCATTGTCCACAAATGTGTGTGCTCATATTTTCCACAACGCCCAATACCGGAATATTGACCTTATTAAACATTTGTAAGCCTTTACGTGCATCAATCAGTGCCACTTCTTGTGGCGTGGTGACGATTATCGCGCCTGTCACCGGGATTTGTTGAGATAAGGTCAGTTGTACATCACCGGTTCCGGGGGGTAAATCAATAATTAAATAGTCTAAGTCTGACCAGTTGGTTTCTTTTAACAGCTGGGTCAAGGTTGACGTGACCATAGGCCCACGCCAAATCATCGCGTCTTCCGGGTTGATTAAAAAGCCAATGGACATCAATTGAATATCATAAGCCGATATCGGTTCCATGGTTTTGCCATCTTTTGTTTCAGGTTTGTCATGAACACCCAGCATGGTTGGAATGCTAGGGCCATAGATGTCTGCGTCTAAAATACCCACTTTAGCACCTTCACTCTGTAATGCGAGTGCGAGATTAACGCTGGTGGTGGATTTGCCAACGCCGCCTTTAGCTGATGCAACCGCAATAATATTTTTAACCCCTTTTAACGGCTGCACGGAACCTTGAACTGCATGAGCCTGAATTTCAGTTTCAAACACGCAATCTACTTGATTAATGATGTCAGATTGATCTGTTAGGTTTTTTTGTAGTTTTTGATGAATGGCAGGCCATAAGCTTTTTGCTGCAAAAGGCAAGGTTAGTTTCAGAGAAAGCGTGCCTTTTTTTAAGCTGGTAGAGGTAATGTTTTTTTCGGAAAAACTACCATCCACTAAGGTCTCAAATGTTAATGCTGCCAGACTTTGTGCCAATATGGTTTGTTCGGTTTCAGGTAATTGCGTTGCAAAGAGTTTTTTTAAGATTTGCATGGTGTGATTCCTGTGCGGTTTTAATTAAAAACCACCAGGCCTGGTGGTTTTTAACGCTATTTTAAACGTTTAAAGGCAGGGCTTCATCCCTAAAATATGAATGGAATGAAAGCTTTTAAGGTAAAAGATCCAGTTGACGCTCATTATAAGCAAGCTGAGTGTCTTGGGTAATTCGACTAGAGGTCGGGCCTCTTTGGTTTCGGTATTTGGCATCGGCTCTTTTATTGTAGGGTTTGATGGCGGCACTGGATAGGGTTTCGAAATTGAGGGCACAAATATCCATGCCGGGGCGTAGTGCAAGCGGTAATTTACCACTGTTGAAAATCTCCAACACGATTTGACCTTCCCAGCCCGGATCAATGCGGTGAGCTGTCACATGTACCATTAAACCTAAGCGTGCGAGACTGGAACGTCCATCTAACCAGCCGACCAAGTCATCCGGGATAGAGACGGTTTCAAACGTGGAGGCCAGTGCGAGTTCCCCCGGATGTAAGAAAAAGGCCTCACCTTCAGGAATGACCACTTCATCCCCCATGATTCGATCCATGATTTTTTGCATTTGTTCTGATGGCCCGCTTAAATCAATAAAAGGAGCCGTGTGGTCATTAAAAACCCGAAATTTATCGGCCAACCTTAAATCAACGCTGATGCCCTTAATTTTGTGTTGTTCCGGCATGGGATCTATGCCAATTTTACCGATTTTTAGATGTTGGATAATGTCACGGTCGCTCAGTTTCATGGTTTTTTCGGCTTTTGGTTAAGTTCTAATTCGATTTTTCGGTCGGTTTCTTTATTGAATACAATGATTCTAACCGGAAAGTGGTTAAGGCTGGGCATTAACCAGAGTTTGGCATCAATTTTATCATTGTGAAAATCATAGCGTTTGGTTTGTGCGCGCCCTTTAAACGCTAAGCTGATTTTTTCAGACTTGGCGAGGGTAGAAAACTTCAGTTTTTGCTGACCTTTGGTGTCTTGCAGATACAGATCGGTGAGCGGTTTTCCATTGACCACCAAAAATTGTATGCCATAGGTGATGGAAATAACGTCATACACCTGTTTTGGATTCGGCCAAGCGCGTTGTTCTTCAAGGTATTGGATTTGATTGTTTTCTAGGTCGCGAACAAGCGTTTCGGTTTTGTTAATGGTGTCACCGCTTTTTCGGCGGGTGAGAAATTTTTTGTAAGCTAACCACTTGAATTCGGTTGGTGATTGCTGAATTTTGATCTTTTCAACAGCGGATTCATTAATAAAGCGTTTAACCCAACCCGGGGGTTCGGCAATGCTGGTGAGCTCACAATCTTGTTGCTGGCAGGACAGCTTGTGTTCAGCTTCGCCGATATTAAACCCCATTACCCAAATATCAAAGTGAGCTTTAAATTCAGGTAGGGGTTGGCTTTTAGCCGCGCTGGCAAAAATACTGATCAGCACGGCGAAAATAATGCGAACCGGACCGGCATATTGAAATCCGTTTAGCGGCAATATCATGAAATGGATTCCGATTGTTTCATGCTATTGAGTTCAATAGGGGTGGTTAAAGGTTGGTTTTTTAGCCAGGCCTGGCCATTTTTTAAGGTGATTTCGCCTGTTGCCAGCCATTCAACCACTTGCCAATAGGATTGATGTTCATAGTAGTGAGCTTTCTTTTGCAGGGTTTCTACTGTGTCATCTGTATGAATTTGAAACTTTGATTGACAAATGACAGGGCCACCGTCCAATTCAGGCGTCACAAAATGAATGCTAATACCATGTTCGGTATCTTGAGCATCTAAAGCGCGTTGGTGGGTGTTTAGCCCAGGATATTTGGGTAAAAGAGAAGGGTGAATGTTGAGCATTTTGCCAAGATAGTGATTGACAAACCCCCGGGTCAGTATACGCATAAACCCAGCTAATACAATCGCATCGATTTGGTGGCGAGACAGAGCGGCAATCATGCCCTCATCAAAGGCTTCACGGGTATCAAACTGGGTATGATCTAAAATCTCTGTGGCAATGCCGGCCTGTTGTGCAAAGGTAATTCCCTTGGCGTCTGGGCGATTGGACAGCACACATCCGATTTGATAGTGTGCGCTGGGCTGATGGTCAATTAAAGCTTGTAAATTGGAACCGGTTCCTGAGATCAGCACCGCAATTCGCATTTTAGATGTCGGGTTCATAGACAAAAGTGATCATATCCCGTATTAGCGCAATTGAACACTTGGCGCTTGTGTTTCTGCTTGTTCAATTTGACCAATAATGCTAACGGTTTCGCCTTGGGCAGTTAAACAGTCGATTGCGGCCTGCTGGTTTTCGGCGCTGACAACCACGACCATACCAATGCCACAGTTTAGAGTACGGTGCATTTCAAGGAATTCAACATTGCCATGTTCTTGAATCCAATCAAATACTGCCGGTCTTTCCCAGCTTGTTGAGTCGATTATCGCTTGGGTATGGTCGGGAATCACTCTCGGAAGATTTTCCAGTAAGCCACCACCGGTAATGTGGGATATGGCATGAATCTCAACCTGTTTCATCAGCGCCAAAATGGATTTTACATAAATTTTGGTCGGTGCCATGAGTGCGTCAATTAAAGGCTGTCCATCACAGTCTTGATGAAGTTGGGTGCCATTGACTTCAATAATTTTACGAATCAGTGAATAACCATTGGAGTGAGGTCCAGAAGAAGCAAGCCCCAGAAGCACATCCCCGGCTTTGACTTTTTGGCCATCAATTAAATCCGCTTTTTCAACGATGCCGACACAAAATCCAGCAAGGTCATAATCGCCATCCGGGTACATGCCTGGCATTTCAGCGGTTTCACCCCCAATCAACGCGCACCCGGATTGTTGACAGCCTTCGCCGATGCCTTTAACCACATCCCTTGCCGTGTAGATGTCGAGCTTCCCGGTTGCATAATAGTCCAGAAAGAATAGTGGCTCTGCTCCTTGCACAATTAAGTCGTTAACGCACATGGCAACCAGGTCGATACCAACTTGATCATGTTTACCACTTTCAATCGCTAATCGTAGTTTGGTGCCAACGCCATCCGTTCCGGAAACCAACAAAGGATTTTTATATTTATCCATGGGAAGTTCAAATAAGGCACCAAATCCACCCAGTGAAGTTGAGACTTCAGGTCGAGCGGTGGCTTTTGCAATGGGTTTAATGGCTTCAACAAGGGCATTGCCAGCGTCTATGTCAACGCCAGCATCTTTATAGCTAATAGAAGGGGTATTTTTTGTCATATGATTGTGTCGTAACTTTTTTTAAGAGACTCAATTTAAACAGGAAATCTGTCGCTGTTTAGGCGGCCTCACTATGAAAATAGCGCCAACAAGAAATAAGAATTAACCAGAGATTGTCGGCAAAATCGGATAACATATTGTAACTAAAAATGATGGAGTGATTATGAGAAGTTTTCTCTTGCGTGGTATTTTTATTGCAATGGGCTGGTGTTTGCAGGGTTATGCCCTTGCTGAGTCGAGTGTTGTTGAGAGAAAACCCCCCAATTTATTTGAAATTAAAGTCTTGCAAGAGGATGGCGAGAGTGTTCGCTCAACAGCTTCTTTTGATGCCGTTCTGCAAGATGCGATGAAACGGGTATTAACGCGCTTGACAGGGAGTGAGGATATTCTGAAGCAGGCTGACGTTATTAATTTACTCAATCAACCTAAAACTTGGCTAAAAAGTTATCGGTATGAACCTTATGAAATTGAAGGGGTTAAGGTCGGGACTTATTTGATATTTCAGTTTGACGAAGGGCGACTGTATCAAACCTTTCAAAAACATGGTTGGGTTAGTTGGCCTTATCAGAATCGACCAACCACGCTGGTAATGGGGTCCCGGTTGATGGCAGGAACACTGGTTAAACTAACGTCTCAAAATCTCGATTATGCGGCTAATATGGATTTTCGGCATACTGCTGAACAGTTGGGTTTACCGATTGAATTAGATGATACCGGTCAGACTTGGGTTTATCCGGAAGGCCAAAATCACAGTCAAGCTGTGGCGGATAGAATGCAGAGCAGCCCAGCGGACTATTTATTAAGTTTTCAGGTAGAATCTTTGGTGAACGGGCGTCAGCATTATAAGTGGCAATTGTTTAGTCGCAGTGGTGAAAGTGTGATTCCCTTGGTAAAGGATATGGAGTTTGACTCGGCTAATAGATTTTATGATCAGGTTTTTTTAACGTTGATACAGGCCTATTCAGCCACCTACCGTCAGCAAGCCGACTTTTTAGGGGCAGTTACGTTACGGTTTGAAAATATTGATTCGGCAGCAAAAATTACCCGGCTTGAAACCCTTTTGCGAAAGATAAAACCGATGGTGCATCAAGTAAAATTAATGAGTCTAAAGGGGACAAGGGCGACATTTGAAGCCGATTATCAAGGGAGTTACACACATTTATTGGCGCGTTTACAAGCCTTTGAATTTTTAAAATTAGTGGATGATAATGCTTTAATTGGGCGCATTGATTTTCAATGGCAAGTCGATGATTCTGGCGTGCAGTAGGAGGCTATAAGAAATGTTTGTGCAATTGCCTTTAAAGATTGGGTTAAGACAGGAAGTGTGTTTTGATACCTATATCGCAGAAGAAGAAAGCGTTGCCTTTAAGTTGTCGCAGTTTCAAAAAAGTTTGGCAGATCAGTATAGCGATGAGTCTTTTTATTTATTTGGTGAAGCTGGCACAGGTAAGACCCATTTATTGCAAGCAGCCTGTCGATTTGTGACTGAAAGAAATAGAGCCAGTGTTTATTTGCCCTTAGCAGACGCCAGCTTGCCACTGATCGCTGATGTATTGAATGGTTTAGAGCAGACGCCTTTAGTCTGTTTGGATGATGTGGATGCCGTTCTGGGTGATCGAGACTGGGAGGGCGCCTTGACCAATTTAATTATGCGAGCCAAAGTATTGGGGCATCAAGTTGTGATGTCGGGGCGTGATGAAATTACATCTTGGTCGATCGCCTCTTCAGAGTGGCTGCAAGCCTTGATGTCGATTATGCCAATCGCTTTAAAGCCTTTGACCCGTAAGCAAGATATTGTTATGGCATTGCAACGGCATGCGTTGAAATTGGGGTTCGAGTTGCCAATTGAAGTCGGTAATTATTTGGTGAAACAGTTTTCAAATGATTTACAAGAGCTGTTATCCGTACTGAAATTGCTAGAACAGGCATCGTTTGTTGAAAAAAGACGTATGACATTGCCTTTTGTGAAGCATATTTTAAGCATTACCTAAAAAATGGTCGCATTAAATATTAGAAGACCTTTGCACGAGATGGGGCACGAATAAAAATGGTTAAAAATTTTTGTTTCGCGCCCCACTCAGGCAAAGGTTTCATTAGGATAAAAAAGAGATGAATTATTTACGATTAGGTGTTGTTGCCACTTGGATGTTGGTTATTTCCGTCTTAGTGTTGCCCGTGCAAGCGGCAACGGATGTTGAATTTAAGACAATGGATGGACAAACGGTCAAGTTATCAGATTATCGAGGTAAGTGGGTTGTTGTCAATTACTGGGCGACTTGGTGTCCGCCTTGCTTGGTTGAAATGCCGGAACTCAGTTTTTTTCATGAAGCGCATAAGGATAAAGATGCTATCGTACTGGGTGTGAATTATGAGCAGGTTTCAGTCGACAAAGTACAAACTTTTTTGGATGAGCAAATGATTAAATTTCCGGTGGTGCGTCCAAAAGGTGTGATTGATAATAAAACCACACCGTTTGGTCCTCTACGAGGGTTGCCGACAAGTTATATGGTATCGCCTTCCGGTGAAGTCATTGCGGCGAGAACCGGCGGCGTTGATCAACAAATGTTAGAAGATTTTCTGAAAAAATACGGACATTTAAAGTGAAACCTTTGCATGAGCAATGAGACTGGAAAAAAGTAAGGAAACCGCTGTGAATAAAACTCAAATTCGATATGCAATCCAATATTGGCGATTAGCGATTCATTTGGTTTTTAAAACCAAACATTTTGGCGTGAATAACCGTTGGTGGTCGAAACAGCCGTCAAGCATTGGTTGGCATGGGTATCAAATACTCTGGGGAATTATCACTGTGATGCCGATTTTACGGAATATTCAATCGTTAAAAGTCCGAAGCCGCTTAGGCTGGATACCACAGGAAGAGAGCGATGCTTTGGGATTTAAATAAGGCCCTACAATCAAATTGCAAAATGGGAGGCAATCATGATTCAAATGGATCTTGAACAAAGACAATCTGTGCGATTTGACCGACCATTTCTGGTAACCAATCATGAAGATGAAGCCTTTTCAGCTGCATTCGTTGGTGCAGATGTGAATTTAACGGGGTTAGGATTTTATATTGAGGATCCCGATTTATTTCTGCCTAATCAGCAATTGAGCCTAAGGGTTAGAAATGAACAGACAGATGAAATGTACTGTCTTGAAGGCGTTGAAGTGGTTCATCTTAGACCCGGTGAATCGGGTCAATATTTGTGTGGTTGTCACATCGCACAAGTCACCAGTGGTCAATTGTTGGCGCATCACCGCCTTGTTATGACAGATGCCAATACCGCCTTGGTGTCTATGCAGGCATCAAAACTCTCTGAGTTCAATTTTTTAGAGGACGGTTCGGCTTTATCAAAAGATGAGGCAGACTTCCAAGAAGCCAGCATGGCATTGAATCTAGCCGTGACGCAATCTGAAGAGAATCAGAAAGAAGTGATGCGGTTTTTAAACACGGTTGAAAACCTATTTAATTGCCCTTTAGATAATGAGACAAAATTACAAGAGTTAAAAGAAGAATTTTCTGATTTTAGAGTGTATCTGCAACAAATGAATGATAGTACGGTTGCCTTTGCGACCTTAGCAAAATTGTTGGCTCATACGCCAGAAGACTCAGCAGATAAGTTGGCTTGGCGCACGTTAATTGCCGATTTTGAAACGCGTTTTTTAACGGAAACACAGCAGGTCGCTTATGACTTTATGCATCAAGGCTTAGATGCAACGGAAGCCATAGAGATTGCCAATGAGTATTTAAAAAAATAACGGTAATTGCTTGCCCATAGAGACCTTTGCACGAGATGGCGTCACGAATAAAAAGGGTTAAAATTCCCCATATTTTCGTTAAAAAACTGGCCAATAGCCGGCTATTAGCTGCGTTTCGCGCCCCACTCATGCGAAGGTCTCATTATTTTATTCTGCCACCAGTTGTTCTACGCGAAAAAATCCATCTGAATCGCTTATCCGTCTCGATAAAATCGGTAATTCTGTTTTCATTGTTTTTAATAGCGTCCAAGGCGGGTTGATCACAATCATGCCGCTGGAAGTCATGCCTTGGGCACTGTCTTGCTTGATACCCAGTTCATATAATTGAATGTTTTGTATCCCACTTAAGATAAAAGCTTTTTCCAGTTGATTTATTCGAAAGCGGTCAACGACGGGATACCATAAGGCATAGGTGCCTTGCGAGAATTTACGGTGTGCCTTTTTCAGAACTTCAACGACCGTTTGATAATCTTGCTTAACCTCGTAAGAGGGATCCATTAGGATGTAGCCTCGTTTTTCACGAGGGGGTAATTGACTTAAGCAAGCCTGAAATCCATCCGTTTGGTAAGTCTTTATCCGAGCATCATTCCTCATGTTTTGTTGTAAGCGTTGATACTCCCTCGGGTGGCGTTCATAAAGTGCCAGTCGGTCTTGTGGCCTCAATATTTGTTGCGCTAGCCAAGGCGATCCCGGGTAATGAGTGAGGGTTGTTGTTTGGTTAAATGTTTTTATCCAGTGAAGATAGTCGCTGATTAAGGTGGGCTCTTGTGCTGAACCTTGCCAAAGTCGACTAATTCCCGTTTCATATTCTTTATTTTTTTGTGCTTGGGGACCCGTCAATCGAAAGGCGCCACATCCGGCATGGGTATCTAAATAAAACAGGGGTTTGGATTTTTGAGTTAGATAATTGAGAATTTGAATGCTCACACTGTGTTTGAGAACATCAGCAAAATTGCCGGCATGATAACCGTGTTGATAACTCAACATATTCTTTTCCTCTTTAACCGATCATTATGCTGTCCATTGTTAATGGCGGCGTTTTTGTTGTTTTTTCTTTCTGGCGTCTAAACGTGCTTGTTTGTTGGCGGCTTTGATTTTACGTTGTTCTTCTAATTGTTGGGTTTCTGTGGTTTTATTTTCAGGCAATTCTAAGCAAAAAGGACCTAACAGGCCTTCACGTAGTTCATTAATAAAGATGCGAGAGATCTTATCTAAATTAATGCGGCCGCCTGAAACCAAGCATCCGCGATCTTTGCCAATCTGTTCGAGGAAAGTGATCTCGGGTGAAGAGCCTTCAGTCGGCAGTTCATCTAATTGGTAACGTTGTTTTAGCTGTTCGGGGTAGTTTTGTAGCCAATATTCAGCGGCATAACTGGCAATATCGGGTAGCTCAAATGCGGTTTCTTTAATGCCACCGGTTATCGCTAGGCGATAACCGGAATGGCTATTTTCAATATTTGGCCACAATAAACCCGGTGAATCAAAAAGGGTAATACCCTTATCCAGCTTGATACGTTGTAATATTTTAGTGACAGCCGGTTCATTGCCGGTTTTGGCAATGGTACGATTCGCCAATGCATTGATGAGTGTTGATTTCCCGACATTGGGTATGCCTAATATTAAAGCATGAATGATTTTGACCGAATCTGTTGGGCGAGGAATCATTTTTTTTATTTGGGTTAAGATGCGTTCCTTTCGGTCAGCTTGTTGGACATTGAGGGTTAAAGTATGAATGGTTTTATCTGCTGCAAAGTAATCTTGCCATTGTTTGACTTTTTCAGTATCTGCTAAGTCGGATTTATTTAAAATCTTTAAAGTCGGTTTGTCGCCACGCAGTTGAGCAATCATTGGGTTTTCACTACTGAAGGGGATGCGGGCATCCAGTACTTCAATAATTAAATCGACTTGTGGCAGAATGTCACGCACGGCTTTTTGTGCCTTGTGCATGTGACCAGGGTACCATTGAATTTGCATTTAAGTTAACGTCCCAATATTCGTTTCAAAAATCTTAACAATAAGACTAATCCACTGGCGAGCCAGATATAAACAAACCATTGAAAAAACGCATAAAATGAACGGAGTGGTTCTGAGAGATGCTGTAAACCCTCGACTGAGAGTTGGCCATTTTCAGCGGTTCCTAATACGATCAATACCACCAATAAAAAACATGCAGCAATGGCGGCGCCTAAATATAAAAAGAGTTTCTGAAAAATATCCATCGTGTTAAACCTTGATTTTGGGTCAATTATCGGTGGATAAATTGTACCTGATATTATTATCTTTGGCGTGCGTTAACCGATCGGTTATAGGCAGTTTGGGGTGAAAAACAACCAGATACCGTGTTTAACTCAAACAGTCAAGTACTGATCTTATAGCATGGATCAAAAGGTTTGCCGTGTTTTAAAACGGCAAACATAATATGCAATAACTTACGCATTACCGCCACAACTTTCTTTTTACCAGTAATACCGCGACTTTGCAGATTCTGCGCAAAGGTCTGAATGACCGGATTAAACTTAATGGCGGCCAGTGCAGGCATATACAAACACTTTCTCAACTCACTATGCCCAATCTTGGATAGTGAGCTACTATTAACGCTGCTTCCAGATTGCTTGATTTGAGGTACCACCCCAGCAAAGCTTGCCAATTGCTTGGCGTTGTCAAATCCATCTATATCTTTAATGAGCGTGAGTACTTGTATAGCTGTTTTTTCTCCCACCCCTTTAATAGAAGTTAACAAGCTTGTCTGCTCATTGAGTTTTTCATCTTGCGATATAAGCGTTTTAATTTGCTCAGAAACTTCATTGATTTCTTGCTCAAGTTGAACTATCTGTTCAAGCTGGAGTTGTTTAAGTCGCTCACACTCTGTCGTTTGCATTTGGTTGGTTAGCTGAGTCTTTTGCTTAATTAATAGGGCTTGAAACTGCTGCCATTCTTGGAGCTCCACTATCACCTGACTCGGAGGCTGCCAAAGCTTTGGTTGTTGTGATTGACAGTAATGGGCGATGAGCTTGGCATCTTGTAAATCTGTTTTAGTGCGTTTTAGCTGTGACTGCGCATAGTATTTGATACTCGCTGGATTAACTACGCTCACCTTGATCTGGTGATTGAATAAAAACTGCGCCAAGTTGAAAAAATATTTACCTGTGGCTTCCATTGCAATATGGCAGGTTTGTGGCGCAGGCAGAATACTTAAGAACGCTGTAAACCCTTCTGGGCTATTGCTAAAGCTTTGACCTCTAGCTTGGTGATGTAGATGAACATCAAATTGATTTTTTCCAATATCGACTCCGACATAACAAGTCATTTGAATCACCTTAAAGTTGTGTTAGTATTTTTCTTGCTTGGTAAAAACACACTATGGCTTTACTAACCTTATGAATACAGGCTTGGCAATCATATGCTGGCCTAAGATACCGTTCAGTTTATAGTGTGTGGGGAAGATGGTCCTAATCTGGTTGTCAGGTTGGGTACCTTTGGCCTGGTACAAGATCTCATCTTCCCTTTACTAAGCGTCCCTAGTAAATTCTCCATCCCTGAAGAACACTTTTCAACATATAAGGCCTGGCGATTCTAAGCGAAAATGATAGGATTTAATAACAAAAAAGCCAAGCAAATGCTTGGCTTTTGAAATCAAAGATCAATCGTTACTTATAGTGCAACGATGTTCTCAGCTTGAGGGCCTTTTGGACCGTCTGTGACTGAAAATTCAACTTTTTGACCTTCTGCTAAAGTTTTGAAACCAGAGCTAACGATTGCGCTGAAATGAGCGAAAACATCTGGACCAGACGCTTGCTCAATAAAACCAAAACCTTTTGCTTCGTTGAACCACTTAACGGTTCCTGTTGTTGTATTAGACATAATATTATCCTATCAATTTATAAATTAAAGAGTGCTTCGATCCTTATTAAGTTAACGATATAAGGCGCTCAGCGTAAACATCAGAAAATAAACTTGACCTTATTTGAACTAGACTACAAAGACGGAGAATTACGAATAAAACAACGAAGACGAGCAGATAAATATGGGTTTTCTTTCTTAGTGGAGCTATTAGAGTGGATATGAGTCAGGAAGTCAATGTTTATTTTAGATTTAATTTTATCGATGCCGGAATAAAAAAATATAGCAAGTACCTGATCTGTTGAAACATCCCTTTTAAAAGGCTTTAGGACTATTTTAATGCTATTTGTAGACAGGTAAATCTTTGGAGTAGTCATTTTTTTCTAAAGTAATTTAGACAGAGCCGATAACTTGATTGAAGGCAGGACACACTGTCTCAGAAATTAAAAATAACTTCAATAAACACACAAGTAAGCAATACAAGGGAGAAATATCATGGCAATGGTAATCAACACAAATATGGCGTCACTTAATGCGGTTAGAACCCTAGACGCAACGTCACGTGAACAATCAACCGCAATGGAACGTCTCACATCCGGTCTTAGAATTAACCGTGCAGCAGACGACGCAGCAGGGCTTGCAGTGGCACAAGGCATGACCACTCAAATTCGTGGTACGGAAGTCGCCATTCGTAACGCCAATGACGGAATCGGCATGTTGCAAACCTTAGACGGTGCAACCGAAGAAGTCATGAACATGCTACAAAGAATGCGTGAGTTAGCGGTACAGTCAATGAACGGTACCTACAGCATGGACAACCGTAAACAAATGGATACAGAAGTGGTTCAGCTTCAACATGAAATCCAGCGAATTGCAGATACCACTAAATTCAATGGCATGAACATTATGAATGCCAGCTCATTTAGCGCTGCTGCGGTCTCAGCATCGTTTGCAGGAGTCAGTGCGCCTGCTTTATCAACCGCTGCCAACCTTTCTGCAGCAATGAATATTCACGCAGGCTGGGAAGGGACATCCAATAACCGTATTGGCATTCCATTACTGAACTTCTCATCATTGAGTGCAATTGGAGCGAATATAGGGCTTGCCGGAAGTACAGCCTCTGGTGCTGTAATTACAACATATGCTCAAGCCGCAGCTAAAGCTTCAACAGCGTTAACAGCATTTGATACAGGGTTATCAGTATTGAAAACCATGCGTGCGACCTGGGGTGCTTTACAAAATCGCCTAGAGTCAACGGTATCGAATTTACAAAACATTAACGAAAACATTAACGAATCCAGATCCAGAATCATGGATACCAATTTTGCAACAGAGAGCGCAAACCTGGCGAGAACACAGGTATTGCAGCAAGCAGGGATGAGTATGTTGAGTCAAGCGAATCAACAATCTCAGCAGGTTTTGTCACTGTTGCAATAACCGACGCATTTAATTTACCTCTCAATGTTATTGGGAGGTAACGCCCTAATTTAATAGCAATGACAATGATGATGAACGTGCAATAAGCGTTCCCCTTGTGTTTAGCGGTTTTTAACCGCTTTTTTTGTTTTTAGCGTTACATTAAAGTTATGATTCCTCTAGCCGATATAAACGATATAAGATTAATATAAGGATTGGCATTTTTGGTGCTTAATAAAATAATAGAGATTAATATATCCTGACCAGGAGACAGAATTATGGCGAATGAAATTGGCTCAACATTATTAAATTCACTGACCAATAGCACGTTTGATGTTGGGAACATGGCTAAGGTGTTAGCTGAGGCGGAGGTTTCATCTCAGCGTTCTATTGTGGAAAAAGGCAGCACTAAAGCATCAACTGAGTTGGGTGCCTTGAAATATTTGGAATTGAATTTAAATGCTTTTAATTCTTATGTGGCAGATCTTGCCTCACCGGATATATTTTTGGAAAAACAAGCCACCTCTACGGATGAAACAGCTGTAACGGTAACGGCCTCGACCAATGCAGTGGTTGGGTCTTTTTCGGTTGTTTCAGAGCAACTTGCACAATCTCATACCCAGGTTGCAAACCAAACGTTTGCGTCAAAGTTTGATAGCCTGACGAATGGAACTTTCAATATTAATGTCGGTGGACAGGCACACAATATTACCGTGGATGCCAGTAATAATACTTTAGAAGGGCTACAAAAAACCATTAATAATGGGGACTATGGTATTACCGCATCCATTATTAATAATGGCGGTAGTTACCAAATGATGTTTTCATCGAAAAGTTCCGGTGCGAGTGGTGAGTTTTCTGTCTCAGGTATCCCAGAGTTTGATACGTTAGGACTGACAACGACCGTTGAAGCACAAGATGCCATTATGAAGATGAATGGTGTCTCTATTTCTAGTAGTAGTAATACGTTTGAAGGGGTCGTGGAAGGGGTGAGTATTCACTTGAATTCAGCTAAGCCGGGTCAATCAAATACACTGAATGTGTCGCAAGATGCAACCAAGGTAACCGATACCATTAAGAGTTTTGTTGATGTTTATAACCAACTGGAAACGATTTTGGACGAAGTCAGTGCATATGATTCTTCTAAATTGACAGAAGAACAGCTTCAATCTGATGAGTATCTTTATTATGGTGACCTTGCAGGAAACAGTATCCTGCGTCAAATTAAAACTGAATTAAAAACAACTCTGTCAGGCGCGATTGATGAAATTTCAGGTAATGTTAACTCTTTAGCCATCATCGGGATTGGTTTTGAACTTGATGGGCAAATGAAGCTTGATGAAACGGTATTAAATTCGGTAGCAGAAAACAATATTTCTGCTTTTGCCCCTTTGTTCGCAACAGGAGGATCCAGTACGGATACCTTGGTGAATGTGCTGGGCGGCTCTGATAAAACACAAGCCGGAACCTATGCGCTTGACATTACTCAGCTGGCAACTCGGGCACAAGCATCGGGTAATGCCGCAACCGTTTCGGCAGATGAACAGGTTTCAGGTGACAAAATTACCAATAGTGCCAATGCTTCGATTATTGACGCAGGTGCCAGTTTGGATATTACCATTGGTGGGGTTAATCAAAATATTGACCTTTCGGCTTTGGCTCAAACTTATTCCTCGAAGGATCAGGTTGCCAGTGCGCTACAAGGTGCTCTGGATACTGCCTATGGTGGGAATGTAGCCACGGTGAGTTATGATGTGGCTCAGTCTCGATTTGAATTTGCAGCCAATGTTGGGCAGGGCGCAGTGTCAGTCAATGCGTCAACGGGCTTAGTGAATCAAGGCTTTCAAGAAGCAACCGTTTATGCGGGTGAGGGATTAGTTGATTTGACTGCCGCTCCCGCGAGTTTTGATATTAAGGTCGATGACTCTATTTCAACGACGATTAATATAGCTCAAGAACGTTATACATTGAATGAATTAGCTTCTGTTATGACAACGAATATTAATGCCAATACCGACGTGAGTAGTATGGGTAATTCAGTCACCGTATCCGCTACGGGCGGCGCACTCAGTATTGCATCTAACCGGTTCGGTGGTTTTTCTTCCATTGATGTGACCAACGTTTCGGCTGGGTTTGCCAATGCCGGGTTTGCTGCAGATTTATCCGCTGCAGGGCAGTCAGTTGATGGCACCCTAACGACGGCCTCTGGAACCATTAACATTGGAGCCTATGCAGACTCTAAAGATGGCAGACGCATTAATATTAGTGACTTTGCTGTGATTGGGGGGAATGATGCAGAGGTTAGAGGGTTAAGTTTTGAAATTTTGGGCGGAGCCATTGGCGCTCGTGGCGATCTTAGTTTTTCTAAAGGATTTGCCAGTCGTTTAGAAGAAACGGTGAATGGTTATTTTGACAAAGATACCGGATTAATCGCACGGCGTAGCGATGCTTTAGATACCAAAATTGAAGAATACAAAACGAAAAATGAAGCTTTAGATGAGCGGTTTAATAAGCTAGAATTGAAGTATCGACTCCAGTTCTCAATGTTACAATCGATCATGTCGAATGCTGAAGCAACCCGTAGCCAATTGACCGCACAATTTAGTAATAATAACAATAATTAATTGAGGTGGTCTAATTTTAGTTTTTAGTAAAAGAAACCATCAAAATTATATTTAAATAAGGGAAGAATCGTGAGCTTACTTCAAAAACAACAATTCGCGAAGCAGTATGCCAATAATTACGTTGAAACGTCTGTTTCTGAGGCCACCCCGCATAAGTTGATCGAAATGCTTTATGAGGGCGCTCTGAAGCATATTAAACTCATCCGAATTTTCATGGATCAAAAAAACTTTGAAAAAAAATCGGAGCACATGAATAAATTACTCTCAATCGTGCTGAATTTGAGAGAGGGGGTTGACCTCAAAAAAGGGGGCGAAGTAGCGGACAATCTCTATGGATTGTATGATTATTGCTATCGCCAACTCGTAAAAGCCTCTTTTAAAAATGATACAGTGATACTGGATGAGGTAGATCAGCATTTGACGGGTTTATATGAAGCATGGAAATCCTTACCTTCTGCTTATAAAAAGCTAAGTAAAGATCAAATTGATAAAATGGGGCCACGTTAATTGCCCTCCTTAATGTTCACAAAAATAACACTCTTGTCAGAATCCAAAAACTTGCTTATAGCAATTGAGAGGGAATCCTGGCAGGAGTATTTAGCCTTGAACTCGCTGTTTCAGAAACATCTTGCCGACGCTATTGAAACCTTTGGACATGAACTGGATGAAACTCTAGTTGAGCTGCTTCACGATAATGACAACATTCAGGCTTTGGTTCGTGATAAGCAGCATGCCTTGTTGAAAGAAAGTCAAGCTGAGTTTAATCGTATTAAACAATTAAAAGCCTACGTTTCCCCTCCTAAATAATTCGTCCCTCCTTTAGCATTCATCCTGTCTTTGGGCATCTTTAATGTATTGAAACACGTAAAAATAGCCAATATTTTGACATCTCTGCAAAAAGTCGTTATAAAGACTCTATTCAGTCGATAACAGTGATGGCGACCTCATGCAAGAAATGTTTTTAGCGAATCTCGTTGGCAGTGGTTCAGCAATGCAACAAGTCAAAAAACTGATCCAACAAGTTGCATCAACCGATGCATCTGTTCTAATTTTAGGCGAGTCTGGTACGGGAAAAGAAGTGGTCGCACAGGCGCTTCATTCTGTTTCACCCCGTTCAGAACGCGCTTTTATACCAATTAATTGTGGTGCTATTCCCGGTGAGTTACTTGAATCGGAGCTGTTTGGTCATGAAAAAGGGGCTTTTACCGGGGCGATTACGGCTCGAAAAGGGCGGTTTGAAATGGCAGAGAAAGGCACGATCTTTTTGGATGAAATTGGGGATATGCCATTGCCGATGCAGGTTAAGTTGCTTCGCGTTTTGCAAGAACGTATTTATGAGCGGGTTGGGGGCAATAAAAGCTTCGAATGTGACGTTCGTGTGGTTGCTGCGACACACCGTAATTTGGAAGATCATATTTCAGAAGGGACTTTTCGTGAAGATTTATTTTATCGCTTGAATGTCTTTCCCATTGAAATGCCGGCGCTTAGAGAAAGACGAGAAGATATTCCAGAATTATTTGAATTTATGTTTAAAAAAATCAAAGATTCCGGACGAAAAATTCCAAATTTAACGCAACAAGCTTTAGCGGCTTTGCAGCATTATCCTTGGCCAGGAAATGTCCGCGAATTGGGGAACTTATCGGAAAGGCTGTCAATTCTCTTTCCTGGATTGACCGTTGGGTATGACGATTTACCGCCAAGATATCAAGTTGAAGTGTCAGAAGAGCGTTCATGGGTTCAGCATGAACCATCAGATGCGTCGTCTCAATCAGCAAATTCGAATAACAAAAGTGTCGCCGATTCGATTCGTCAAGATGCGTCCCCGGCAAGCGAAATTGTTTTGGATTCGCCGCAACCTTCTCAAGCTTTATCCAGCCCGCCGGATTTAAATGATGGCCTCGACCTAAAATCTTACTTGGTGGAAATGGAGGTTCAATTGATTCAAAGGGCGCTTTCCCAAACAGATGGAAATGTTTCTCAAGCCGCAAAACTATTACAAACGAATCGAACGACTTTGGTCGAAAAGATTCGTAAGTTTAATTTAAACTAATTTTAAGGTCTCATGGTGTCTACTAACGAAAGCACGGTTGAAAAAGCGCGTCTAGCAGAACTTGAAGCTGCATTTGAGTTGTTTAATCAGACTTCCTTTCAATTGACCCAAGCCTATGAAACCTTACAAAATCAAGTTGAAGATTTACAGGCTCAATTAGCAGAAAGTAATCGTGAAAAAATTCATGTTGGGGAGCGGCTCGAGCAGCTGCTAAACTTATTACCTGCTGGCGTCATTGTTTTAAATGCTGAGGGGGTTTTGGTGGATATGAACCCCGCTGCCCAAAAAATTCTAGGAAAAGATGCGCTTAATCGTCATTGGGATGTGGTGATGCGTAATGTTTTTTTGATTAAAAATGATGCAGGAGAATTAATAACGCATAATCAAACCGTTTATCAGCTATCTGAGTCGCCACTAAACTTGGCTTATGATGGTGAAAACATGACTGGTAAAATTTTATTGATTCAAGATGTGACTGATGCGCGGGATTTGCAACGGCATATAAGCCGTCATCAACGACTGAGTTCAATGGGTGAGATGGCGGCATCTCTTGCTCACCAAATACGTACCCCTTTAGCCTCCGCTTTATTGTATGTCTCTCAACTCTCTTCACCTCAGCTGGATGGTATTAAGCGAGAAAAATTTATTGGAAAAACCTTGAACAGTCTTCGCCATTTGGAATCTTTGGTAAATGATATGTTGCAATATGCAAGGGGAGGGAAAGCCAAGACGCAAAAAGTTTCAGTGGAAGGCCTTTTGAAGCGCCTTAAACAAGCGATTGAACCAAAAATTTTACAGACAGGAAGTGATGTTGTTTTTGAACAAAAACAACCAGGCCTGGCCGTTTTAGGGGATGAAGATGGTCTGTTAACGGCGCTAGAGAATCTGGTAAATAATGCAATAGAAATTGTTCAAAAAGAGGCAAAAATTTATATAAAGGCTGAACCGTGTGGACAACATGTAGAATTGTCAGTGCGAGATAGTGGTCCAGGGTTAAAAGCAGATATGAATGAAAAGGTTTTTGAGCCTTTTTATACCAGTCGAGCTCAAGGCACAGGGTTAGGATTAGCCGTGGTTAGAGCCGTTGCTGAAGCGCATGACGGAGAAGTTTGGGTAAAATCAGTGGAAGGGAATGGTGCCGAATTTGGGTTGCGTTTACCTTTGTTATTGACTGAGGAGAAAGCATGAGCATTGCAAAAATTTTAGTTGTAGAAGATGACAGCGAATTGCAAGAAGCGTTAGTCGATACTCTGGAGTTAAATGGGTTTGAGGTGGTTGCTGTCAGTTCTGCAGAAGATGCTTTGGTGGCATTAGATGACGAAATTGCGATGATTTTTACCGATATTCGCATGGATGGGATGAATGGTTATGATTTAATGACTCGGATTCGGGCGATTAAACCCTACTTGCCGATTGTGTTAATGACGGCTTATGGGACAGTTGAACAAGCCGTGGAGGCGATGAAAGCCGGAGCGGTCGATTATATTCTCAAACCCTTTGAGGCCGATGTGCTGGTTGAAAAGGCAAAATCGTATTTTTATCGTGATGCATCTTCAGATGAGGATTTTGTGGTTGCAGACCCGACAACGATTCAGTTAAAGGCTTTAGCACAAAAGGTCGCTGAAAGTGATACCTCAGTTATGATTACGGGTGAAAGTGGTACAGGGAAGGAGGTTTTGGCGCGATTTATTCACAATCATTCAACACGAAACAAAGAGCCTTTTATTGCGATTAACTGTGCAGCAATTCCAGAAAATATGCTGGAAGCGACGTTGTTTGGCTATGAAAAAGGCGCTTTTACAGGGGCGCTTAAAGCCATGCCAGGAAAATTCGAACTGGCTCAAAACGGAACTATATTCCTAGATGAAATTGGTGAAATGAAGCCTGAGTTGCAAGCAAAATTATTGCGCGTTCTCCAAGAAAGAGAAGTGGAGCGAATTGGTAGCTCAAGAATTATTAAGCTGGATGTTAGGGTGCTGAGTGCCTCAAATGTCGATATGAAATCGGCAATTTCTAAGGGCAGTTTTAGAGAAGATTTGTTTTATCGATTGAACGTTTTTCCAATGCGACTTCCACCTTTGAGAGACCGGCCGAAAGATATAGCGGCTATTACAGAACGTTTGCTGCAACGCCATTGTGGTGGCCGTCGAGTGGAACCGATGATTTCCGCACCCGCTATGAGGGCTTTAATTCAGTATCCATGGCCCGGCAATATTCGTGAGCTTGATAATGTTATTCAACGAGCGTTAGTCATGATGTCAGGAGACGCTATTCAGTTACAGGATATTTTTTTAGATGAAACCTTTGCCGATTTAACAGACTCTATAACCTCTGAATATTCAGGGCTTGAATCAGTAAAAATATCTGAAACGGCACCTGTTAGAGATGTTGAACCCCCATCGGCTTCGATGGATTTAAAGGAACGTGAGGTTCAGATTATTTTAGAGACCTTAAAGGCCAATAATGGTCATAGGCAAAAAACAGCTGAGGCTTTAAATATCAGTCCACGTACGTTACGCTATAAGCTGGCAAAATTTAAAGAGCAAGGCCTCGAAGTGGTATGAATTTAGTTAAGGCTTTGTTAAACTAGCTCAAAGCATAGGGTTGTTTCATTTTCAGGGGATTAGCACGTTTTTTTGACACTGTTTTATGGCATGACAATTGCTTTTTGTGTCATAATCCTAGTTGTTTTCGATTCACCTAAATAATGCTATGTGGATCTTTTTATGCGGAGTGGCTTCTAAAAATGAATAATACCGTTGATACTCAAAGCTTAATGTTGCAAATGCGCAGTTTGGCAGCAGAAGCAGCCTCTCAGACACCACCTGTCTCTAAGGTGGAAAAAGGTGCTGAGAGTGCGGATAATTTTGCCGATTTGTTATCACAATCGGTGAATGCGGTTGCCACTGAACAAAATAAATCTTCAGCGATGAAGACGGCCTTTGAAAAAGGTGAGGATGTTGATTTAGCTGAAGTAATGGTTCAAGCGCAAAAAGCCAGCTTATCTTTTCAAGCAATGACTCAAGTTAGAAATAAATTGGTTGATGCTTATAAAGAAATTAAAAACATGCCCATTTAAATTTAAATCAATTCACTAATTGAGAGACGTTATTTTCAATGCCTGATCAACCCACTCTTGATCCCAGCTTAGATGCAAAAAATGCGGAAGGCTCGCCTCTCTTAAAAAATCTAACGTCTCTTTCTGTTGCCAAGCAAGTGAGTTTGGTGATTACCTTAGCCGCGAGTGTTGCGCTTGCAGTCGGGATTATTCTATGGTCTCAAACCCCACAATATTCACTTTTGTTTGGCAATATGGATGCCAAGGATATGTCGGAGGTGGTGCAAACACTCGATCAAGAGAAAATTGCCTATAAGCTAGATCAAGGCTCTGGTGCTATTCTCGTTCCAAATGATCAAGTACATAGTTTGCGCTTAAAATTGGCTGCTCAGGGGTTTCCCAAGCAAGCGCCCACCGGTTATCAGTTGCTTGACGTTGATCAAGGCTTTGGTATTTCTCAATTCAAAGAAACCACCCGCTACCAACGTGCAATAGAAGGCGAATTGGCGAAGTCTGTTTCAAGTATTAACTCCGTTAAGTCTGCGAGAGTGATCTTAGGAATGCCTAAGCGTTCTGTTTTTGTTCGTAAACAAGAAGACCCGACTGCATCTGTTGCCGTTAAGCTTTATCCCGGGCGTTCATTGAGTGAAGAACAGGTGAGTGCCATTGTCTATTTAGTTTCGTCCAGTATCCCCAATATGAAACCGACTGGGGTTACGGTCGTTGATCAACAAGGAAACCTACTGACCAGTGATTTTCAGTCTGGGGTTATGAATGTCAGTTTAAAACAATTGGGTTATACCCGTCAGGTTGAGAATACCTTGTCACAACGTATTGTGACTTTGTTGACGCCTGTTGCGGGTGGGGGGCATAAAGTAAGAGCTCAAGTGACTGCTGAGTTGGATTTTACTCAGCAAGAACAAACACGAGAAAATTATGAACCGGATCCTTCTGCAATTCGATCTGAGCAAGAGATAAAAGAAACCAATCGTTCAGCTGGACCAAAGGGCATTCCCGGCGCTTTAACCAATCAGCCACCTGGTGCAGGTATTGCACCTGAAGAGGGTTATCGGCCTGAAGGGGATTCTGTCCTTAAAAACTCATCGGAAAAAAGAACGAAGAACTATGAATTAGATCGGACTGTGAGTCATATTAAAAATTCAGTGGGCGCGATTCGCAGGCTTTCAGTGGCCGTGGTCATTGATGATAAACATGTGATGAATGATGCCGGGGAATCAGAAAGTATTCCGCTAACGGCTGAAGAGTTGTCAAGTTACCGTCAATTGGTGAGTGATGCGGTTGGCTTGGATCCTAATCGAGGAGATACCTTAAGTATTGTTAATGCCTCTTTTGCCAAAGAAATACAAGAAACCTATGAATCGCCACCGATCTGGGAAGCCCCTTGGTTCTGGACTCTAATTAAGCAGGTGTTAGCAGGCCTGGCTGTTTTAATCATTATTTTTGGAGTCATTCGTCCGATGTTAAAAGACTTGTCGAAGCGGGATGAATTGGTACCTGATTATTTAGAAGATGTCCCTGAAGAGAAAGAAGAAGTTCAAAATTCTGCTGAAATTTCAAAAGCCCTTGAGCAAATGAATGATGAAGTTGGTAAAAAAGCAGAAGAATCCAATCTGACTTCGGAAAGAGATAAGGAAATGCTTGAAAAGGTTAAGGCAATTGTCTCTGCCGACCCAAAACTTGCAGCACATATTATCAAGCAATGGATCTCTAAAAAAGGTTAGTTGAATCATGGTTGAAATTGAAGAATATCAAGAACGTAAGCTGACAGGGTTAGAAAAAGCCTCTATTTTATTGCTTTCAGTTGGAAAAGAATCCGCTTCAAAGGTTCTTGGGCATCTTAATCCACGAGAAGTCCAGCAGATCGGTACAGCGATGACCGATGTTGAGGAGGTTTCTCATACCGATATTGCAGCGGTAATGCAAAGTTTTTTGGATGAGTTTGGTGACGATGCGCTAGGGGTCAACCCGACAGAATATGCACAGTCCTTGATGGTGGATGCTTTGGGGGATGGTGCCGGAGGTTTGATGGATGCCGCACTATTAGGAGACCAAGTTAAGGGATTGGAAGCGTTAAAATGGATGCATCCTGCTACCATCTCTAATATGCTTAAAAATGAACATCCTCAGGTGATTGCGATTGTACTGTCTTATTTTGAACCTGATTTGTCTGCCGAGATATTGGCGGGTATTCCGGAAAGATTTCAGTCTGAAGTTATTTACCGTATTGCGACCCTTTCAACCATTCAGCCACGAGCTTTATTTGACTTGAATGAAGTGCTTGAAAGAGCCTCCAGTGATGGTGAAGGTGGCAAATTAGCAACGATTGGTGGTGAAAAACGTGCTGCAGAAATTTTGAACTTGGTTGGTGGAGGGGTTGATACCAAAGTGTTAGATGATATTGCCATTGAACATGAGGATGTGAGTAAAGCCATTCAAGATAAGATGTTTGTGTTTGAAGATATCAGCGGTATTGATCCACGCGGAATTCAAACATTATTAGGAGAAGTGCCGAACGATATTTTAAAAGTGGCTTTAAAAGGTGCCGATCAGAAGATGACCGATTTGATTTTAAGCAATATGTCTAAGCGTCAGGCAGAAATGTTGCGTGAAGAGCTTGAAATGAGCGGCCCTGTTAAGTTGAGCGATGTAGAAGATGCCCAGAGAAATATTATTCAAACAGTTAGACGATTGGCTGATGAAGATAAACTCATGATGCCTGGTGGGGCTGAGGAATTTGTGTAGATGGCTATATCGAAAGACACAGGGGTGACTAATGGCGTTCCTGATAAACCAGTGGAGTCCTTGCCTGTGGCAAGTTTGATTTCTGCCGACGCAGTCTCATCGCCTGAAATTAAGACTTGGAAATATCAAGACTTGGATCAAAAAGAAGTCACTGAAAATCAGGCTGTTAATGACAATATTAAAGAGAAAATTCGTCAAGAAATGCAGCCTGAAATGCTTAAACAGGTTGAAATTCTGAAAAAAGAAGCTTTTGAAAAGGCGCAAGCGGAAGGGTATGCGGCTGGATTGAAAGAGGGAATGGAGGTCGGAACTCAACAGGCCTATAAGGCCGCTGAAGAAGAAGCTGCGCAACTACTCTCTGAGCAAGTTAAGTCTTTGCAAAACCTAATGGATTCGTTGAGTGAACCTTACCATCTGGTTTCACAATCGGTTTTCGAATCTTTAGCGCGTTTGGCGATTGAGATGGCGGCCAGAGTGGTGGATGTTAATGTCCAACTTCACCACGAATGGGTTTTAAGCGCCATTCAAGAAGCCATCGCAAAATTACCTGAAGATATCGAACATATCGATATCCAAATACATCCTGAAGACTTGGCATTAGTTGAAAAATATCAACAGTCAAATCAGAAAAAGTGGCGTTTAATCGCCGATTCTGAATTACCAAAAGGCAGTTGTCGTGTTAAGCATAAATCTTCTATTGTGATTAATGACTGGCAGCTTCGCTTAAAATCTTTCCTAGATGAAACGGATACACTGGTTTCTAAATTAGCGGTAGAACCAGACCCTCTTATTGAACCCACAAAATCTACTTCAAGCCAAAATAGCTGACAAAGGGATAACATGAAACCCTTATTGAATCAGTTTCTTAATCATCGAATATCAGCACTTTTCAATCGGATGCCTGAAAATACGCCTTTAGCAGTAGAAGGTCGTTTGGTGAGGATGGTGGGTATGACGCTGGAAGTGGTCGGAACCTATGCCCCCATTGGGTCTAGATGCCAAATTTATGCAACTGGCCAAGTTCCTGTTGAGGCTGAAGTCGTCGGTTTTAGTAATGATCGATTATATTTAATGCCAATTGGCCATATTCATGGTTTAGAGCCCAATGCTCGAGTGGTTCCGCTAGCGGGGGGGATCAAAATAGGGGTGAGCCGTTCTTTATTAGGTCGGGTTATTGATGGGGCTGGCAATCCTTTAGATGATAAGGGATCGATTGCTTATGAAAAAAGAGTGTCATTGACAGGACAAAAAATTAATCCATTACATCGTGCGCCCATTCGAGAACCTCTAGATGTCGGAATAAAAACCATTAATGGTTTATTAACCCTTGGAAAAGGGCAGCGGATTGGACTTTTGGCCGGAACTGGCGTAGGGAAAAGTGTATTGCTTGGTATGATGACGCGTTTTACCGATGCTGAGGTTGTTGTGGTCGGTTTGGTTGGAGAACGTGGCCGAGAAGTGAATGACTTTGTCAGGAATAACCTGGGTGAAGAAGGCTTGAAAAGAGCGGTGGTGGTTGCCACTCCGGCAGATGATCCTCCGTTAATGCGGTTGCATGGTGCTATGTTGGCCACCTCTATCGCAGAATATTTTCGAGATCAAGGTAAAGATGTATTGTTGTTAATGGACTCATTGACGCGCTTTGCACAAGCTCAACGTGAAATTGCTTTAGCCGTGGGCGAGCCACCAGCCAGTAAGGGGTATCCACCCTCTGTGTTTGCAAAATTACCGCAACTTGTTGAAAGAGCCGGAAACGGGGCGGAACATTCGGGTTCTATTACGGCAATTTATACCGTGTTAGCAGAAGGGGATGATGAAAATGATCCTGTGGTTGATTCTGCTAGGGGGGTGCTTGATGGTCATATTTTGCTTTCAAGGCAAATAGCAGACTCAGGTCGTTATCCTGCAATTGATATTGAATCATCAATCAGTCGGGTTATGATTGATATTGTGCCAACTGAACAGATTCATTTGGCGAGACGCTTTAAGCAGTTATATTCAATTTATCAACAAAATCAAGATTTAATTAGTATTGGAGCTTATCGTAGAGGTTCAGATCCTGCGATTGACGAAGCGATTGACAAGCAACCACAGTTAGCCAATTTTTTAATGCAATCAATGGCGGAGTCTTATTCTGTTGAGCAGAGCCTAGAAGGTTTAAAAACAGCTTTGGAAGCGGTTTAAGGGTTTTTTATTGTTCGTTCAACTTGCCGATTTAAAAGGTGTCACATATGACGTCAAAAATTAAACGTTTTGAAATGCTGGTTGAGTTGGCTCAAAATGACTTAGACAAAGCGAGAGAAAATGTCCTTGTCTTACGGCAGCAAGTCGAAAATCATCGAATGCAACTAGAGTCATTACAAGCGTATCAATCAGGTTATTTAGCGTCAGTCTATTGTGATAAAAGCGTTAATACCATTCAGATGCTGACGACTCAAGCCTTTATGGATAAGGTTAATGCTGCGATTGAGGCACAAACAGAACAGGTGACACAAGCGGATGAGGCTTTGGTGAACGCTGAGGCCTTTTGGATTGAACAGAAAGCGCGTCATCAAGCCATGACATCGTTGTTTAAAAATTTAAAAAGGGATCAATCCATTAAATTAGCTAAGCAAGAACAAAAAATGTTAGATGAGTTGTCATCGCAAAAATTTTATCGTGACCAAAAAAACATTAACAGATAATTTCCTTTTAGGAGTTGGCTTATTAGTTGCTTAGAACTGTTCAAGTTAAATAAAGCCCTTGGATATTAATATGATTAAGCAACCTATACTAGGCACACTGTTGAATCCTTCAAATATTTCTTCCGAATCACCGTTAGTGGAGCCCCGCAGAGGGCAAGGTTTGCCGAAAGAGGCAAATGGCTTTGCGCAACTGTTTGCCAGTGAAGCGCATGCCCAAAAAAATACCGATGGAAAAATTGTTGCGATCAAACCGCTTAATTCTGATATTCGCCTTACGCATGAAATGCTCGAAAAAATGGCAGATCAAGGGGTTGATGAGAAAACTGCTAAGGAGTTGGATATAGAGGCGGTGCTACAGCAAATTAATCAGGATATGACGGATCCGAAGATAACGCCATCCGCTATCGACGCAGAGTCGAGTGATGCCATGATGATCCCGTTAACGGTTGCAGATACAAATAAGGTGCCATCTGAGTTGGTTGTAACCCCGTTAGAAAGCCCCCATATTGAAAAGCCTTTGAATGGACAGGTCAAGTTGGTTGGAGCGCCTCAGGCAAAAGAGCTCACCGTATCGTCAGTAGACGATTTTGCCACAGAGGAAAACCTTAAAAGACAGACGCAACAAACGGTTTTAGATGACGTGGCTAAACCTGTCAAAACAGGCAAAAGCGAAATGGATATTATAGTTTCACCTGATAATAATGCGGTTACAAAAGCGGATATTACTACCATTTCTCCTGATGTTAACTCTGTTCCTGAAATGGATGCCGCCAAGGTTTCATCTGATGCTAACCTTGTTACGGATGCGATTACCTCCAAGCGTTCCCCTATTACTGATCCTGTGATAAACGATATTGCTTCAGATGATGAGCTTGCTTTCATGTCAAAACCCTCTGTTCAAACAAGTGATAACTTTGTTGAAAATACCTTAAAACAATCTCCAGTCGTTGAAGATTCTACCGAAAGGTTTTTTCAATCAACAAAAAACAGTGATATGCCTCAACAAGCAGAACAGGTGGTTCAGCAATCCGTGCAACAAGTCATGAATGAAAATCAAGCTGTTCCGGCTCAGCATGTAAATGCTGCTCAGTCATCTCAAGGGCATGTGTCTTCGCAGCAGCCGGCCTCATCTAACTCTGTGTCAGCGCAATCCGCGTTCCCTCAAAACATGGGAGCCTCTTCAAACCAACCCGTTTTTGAACAAGGTACCGGGCAACAAGGACAAAGTGGACAGCAAGGGCAGCAAGGCCATTCATCTCAGTCTCAACAGCAACATTTACAACAGCAGGTTCAGGCATTTGCACAAGTGCAAAAACAAGATATTGCTAGAGCACAACAAGAGGGTGTTAGAGCCTTCAATGACGTATTAGTATCGGAAGAAGCTAAAACGGAAAAAAGTGAGAAGTTGTTAGGTTCTCTAGGATTGTCATTGGAGGGGAAAAATCAATTGCCGCCTGGATTACAAACGCTAAGCCAGCCAATGCGTTCACCTCAATGGGGTCAAGCGTTAGGGCAGCGTATTACTTATATGGTAAGCAATAAAGTACAAGAAGCAAAAATCACCTTAAACCCTGAAAAGCTTGGCTCGATCCAAATTAAGTTAAACATTGATAAAGACAATCAGCTACATGTTTCGATGACGACTCAGCACGGTACGACACGTGAGGCGATTGAAAACGCAATGCCAAGACTACGAGAAATCTTGGATGCCGCAGGTATTGGGTTAGGCTCTTTAGATATTAAAGATGAAAATGCATTCGCAAAAGAACAACATCAGGATGCCTCAGATAGTAAAGCAAACAATAGCTCTAATGCTAGCCTGACAGATGAGGCAGAAGAGGGTATGACTGGTACAGAACATACAGAATTGGCCTCTGATCACTTGGTTGATTATTACGCTTAGAAAAAGGATTGAACATGAAACTGAAAAGACGGTTAATTGTGGGAATAGTTGTATTGATGCCTCTAACGGCTATGGCTGGTGCCCAAGAGGAAGTCTTGGCGAGTCTTGGCGGTGTTTTAGTGGCTTTAGGCGTGGGTGCCGTTGTTGCGGGTGCTTTAGTTTATTTGATTTGGTGTAATCGTGCCAATTCATGCGATTCCACAAATCTAACGGATGCCATTGATCAGTATGCTGCCAAAAAAGATTTTACAAAGTCGATTGATTTTTTTGGGGGGGATCCTAAGCTACAAAAGAGTTTAGATCTTTTAATTAAGATGTTTCAGGATCGCCTTGAAACGGAAAAAATGCAGGGTCAAACCCTACAAAATGCTGTTCAGGATCTTGAACAGCAAGTCAGTCTTTTGCAGTCACAACTGGAAGAAGCAGAAAACACAAATGCTTTGCCTGCTGAGGTGCCAACGCCATTTGACGCATCCGAGTTGATTTCGCTTTCCGGTAACCTATCAAGTTTAGTTAAAAACATGGACGAGGATGCACAAGATGGTATGTCTTCAGCTTCAAGTGTTATCTCAGAAGTGAATGGCTTAACCGATGAAGTGACTGAAGCTTCAGGCGTGATTAAAGCCTTAGAAGATGATAGTAATAATATTGGAACGGTTCTGGTGTTGATCCGAGATATTGCGGAGCAAACCAATCTGTTGGCTTTAAATGCGGCCATCGAGGCAGCAAGAGCCGGTGAATATGGGCGCGGGTTTGCGGTAGTTGCGGATGAAGTCAGGATTTTAGCAGGCAAGACACAACAGGCAACCACAGAAATTCAATCTATTATTGAAGAATTACAGCAAAGAGCCCGTAATGCAGTTGAGGTGATGGGGAATGGACAAGCTCGAGCAGAAACCACACAGCGTCAAGCCGTAAAAGTAAGTGATTTTTTACACGAAATAAAGGATAATCTCGCTCAACTCAATATCGCACAAGATGCACTTTCAAAGGCAGTCAATCGTCTTTAATATTATAAAAATACAGCACTCTGAAAATAAGCAAGATTAAGGTTACAGACTATGAAAGCAATTATTGGAACATTGGTGGTAATAGGTTGTCTGTTGGGTGGATATCTTCCCCACGGAAGCTTTGGCATTTTAATTCAACCACTAGAGGTTCTTATTATCTGTGGTAGTGCGCTCGGAGCTTTCATTATTGCCAATCCAGGCTGGGTGGTAAAGAAAAGTTTTTCTGGCGCCTTAGGTCTTGCAAAACCTTCCCCTTTTACCAAAGATGCTTATATGGAGTTGTTGGGGTTGATGTTTCGAATCTTTAATAAGGCACGTCGAGAGGGCTTAATGGCGATTGAAGCCGATGTTGAAGAACCCCATTCCAGCGAACTGTTTAATGCCTCTCCAAAAGTTGCAGCCGATCATCATGCAGTTGATTTTATTTGCGATTATTTACGATTAATGATTAGTGGTGCCAGTAACCCCTATCAGATTGAAGATTTAATGATTTTAGAGATGGATATTCATCACCATGAAGCAGCAGCACCCGCCGAAGCTGTAGGGAAAGTCGCTGAAGCTTTGCCCGGGTTTGGTATTGTTGCAGCGGTATTGGGGATTATCGTGACCATGAGTTATTTAGATGCCGGCCCACTTGAAATCGCCCACCATATGTCGGTTGCGTTAGTGGGAACCTTTTTGGGGATTTTGGTGGCCTACGGTATTGTTGGGCCAATTTCGTCGGATATGGCCAATCGAGCCCATGATGAAGGCGCTTTTTATGGCACGATAAAAACCTGTTTAATGGCCAATCTGAATGGTTACGCGCCGCAAATAGCGGTTGAGTTCGGTCGGAAATCAATACCGGGCGCTAATCGGCCTTCATTCCAAGAAGTGGACGAGTTTTTACAAACTCAAAAATAAATTTGATCAATCAAGTCATGAAGTCGAGTGAAGCAAAATGAGTGACGAACAGTCCATAATTATCAAACGCTTAACTAAATGCCCGCATTGCGCACATGGTGGGGCATGGAAAGTGGCGTTTGCGGACTTTATGACCGCAGCGATGGCATTCTTTTTGATGCTCTGGGTATTGGGTGGGACGAATGATGAAGAAATGCGTTCGATGGCAGAGTATTTTAGAGACCCAACCGTTATAGAGGCTTCGCCCTCTGTTTTAGTCCCTTCCAAAGAAGCGGGTCAAAGTTCAGATTCAATTATTGATATGGGTGGTTTTAAAGATGCACCTAAAGGCGCAGATGACGACGGTATTGGCGGTGCTGACCTCGCGAAAGAAAAGGCGGAAATGGAATCTCTAAAACGTCTGATTGAACTGAAAATTGCAGAAAACCCTGTGCTTAATGAATTGAGAAATCAGTTAAAAATTGAAGTGACACCCAATGGTTTGCAGGTGCAGGTGCTGGATGATCGTAAGCGTCCTATGTTTGGAACGGGTGTTGATTTACCAAAAGATTATGCGGCAAAACTATTAAGAGAAGTCGGTACCGTATTAGCCAATACCCAAAATCGCATTAGTATTGCAGGACATACCGACTCTTCAGGCTATCACTCAAATGCCGAGTATACCAACTGGGAGCTTTCCGCTGATCGCGCCAATGCTGCTCGTAGACTATTGCTAAATGGCGGGGTCGATTCAACTAAAATTGCGCAAGTGGTTGGTTTGGCAGATACAGTGCCATTTGATAAAGAAAATCCGTATAATCCACGTAATAGACGGATTAGTATTATCGTTCTAAATCGCGAAGCAGATGCGCGCTTAAGAAGCTTAAGCGAAGCGCCTGGCTTAGAAGATTTATCGGGCGAAATGGTGAATTCACCATTAAAATAACCCATTGTAATCAAAGTTAAAAAAGGGAATAACATGGCTGAAGAAGAGCAACAAGAAACAAAAAAAAGTGGTGGGAAAGGGCTGATCATTACCCTAGTTGTTGTCGTTGTTTTAATGTTGATTGGTATTGGCGTTCTGACGTTTTTCTTGTTAACAAAAGATGGTAGTGATGGCCATGCAAAATCTGAAGACAGTCAGCAAGTGGTTGAACATGCTGAAGAATCGATCGAGGTGCCACCAACTTATAAGCATTATGATCCACCAGAACCAGGCAGTGCCCCAGAATATTTTGCAATGGAACCTTTTGTGGTGAACTTTAAAGGTGAAGGACAAGCTAAGTTTTTAGCGGTGACCTTAAAATTTATGTCCTACTACCCTCAGGTCATTGCAGATATGGAGCATTATCGGCCTATTCTTAGAAACGATGTGACCGCATTATTAAGAATTCAGACCTATTCAGAAATGAATAAAGATGATGGCCCGGATATTTTAAGACAGCGAATTTTAGAAAAGGCACGAGAAGTGCTGGAAAAACATAAAATTTATCCTGCATTGCTTGAAGATGTTTATTTTGAACGTTTTGTAATGCAATAAGAGTTATTAGGTAGCAACGAATGGAAGATATCTTAAGTCAGGACGAAGTCGATGCTCTTCTAAAAGGAATGGGCGGCGGAGATGTTGAAACGGAGAATGATGATTCCTCAGATGGAACCGTTGCGACTGTCTATGATTTTACCAACCAAGAACGCATCGTTCGTGGCCGTCTTCCCGCATTAGATATTATTAATGAACGTTTCGCCAGAGGGTTTCAGCGTAACTTTAACGAGATGATTATGTCGAGTGTTGAAGTGACGGCCGGAGAAGTAAAAATCATTAAGATGATTGACTACTTGCGAAACTTATTCGTGCCAACCAGTTTAAATATCTATCGGATCAATCCATTAAATGGGGTTTCCTTATTTACACTGGATTCGAAATTGATTTTCACCGCTGTGGATATGTATTTTGGTGGAACGGGACTCTTGCCCTTCAAGATAGAAGGGCGTGAATATACCCCAGTTGAAATGAGTATGGTCAGAAGCATTCTCGATATTTCTTCAGAAACGTTGCGCAAAGCTTGGGCGCCGGTGATGGATATCGAAATTGATTATATGCACTCCGAAATGAACCCTAAATTTGCCAGTATTGTTGATGCGACCGATATGATCGTGGTCAGCCCCATCAATGTTCGCTTTGAAGGGGTTGAGGGTCGAGTTGATATTGTTATGCCTTATGCCATGCTTGAACCTGTTAGAGACAAGCTTGAAGAAGGGATGTCAAACCTTCAGGGTGAATCTGATAACCGTTGGTCTCGTACGCTTAAAGAAGAAGCTAAAAACATTGAAGTTGATTTGTCAGTTAACTTGTTAGAACTGCAAATGAATATGGATGATCTGATGAAAATGGAAAAAGGCGACATTATACCCATTGAGATGCCTGAGCAAGTCACGGTCAGGGCTGAAGGTATCGGCATCGTCAGAGGAAAAGTTGGCGAAAGCAATGATCGTAAGGCCGTCAAAATTGAAGAAATATTACGGCATCCTGCTTATCAAGAGCGAATGATTGAGAATGTAAAGGAATGGTACAATGAGTGAAGAAGATGATTTAAGTGCTTGGGGCGAAGCCATGGATGAGCAGGCACAGTCGGACACCCAATCTGATTCATCGTCAGATGATCCTTGGGGAGAAGCCTTATCAGAACAAGCTAGGGAAACCGAATCTAATAATGCTGATGAAATCGATGCTGCTTCATTTGCCGCGCTTGAAAAAAGTCGAGGCAATGGTGCCGAAAAGGTCGATTTAGATGTATTGTTAGACATCCCGGTCACCTTGGCTCTTGAGATTGGCCGAGCCAAGGTTTCGATTCGTAATTTGTTGTCCTACACTCAAGGATCTGTGATTGAAATGGATCGTTTGGCAGGTGAGCCACTAGACTTACTTGTGAATGGAACTTTGATTGCACACGGTGAAGTTGTAGTGATTAATGATAAGTTTGGTGTCAGACTAACCGATGTTATCAGCCCGCAAGAACGGATTAAAAAACTCAAATAGTTGAAAGGTCATTTTTTATGAGACCTTTGCAAGACCACCCCAAAACTTGACCGATTTCGAAAATCGTCATTTTTTTGAAGTTAATCTCGCATTTGGCTCCTTTTTAGCTGAATATTTCAGCGTTTAGTTGATTTTTGTTGGTGTTTTCCAGATTTTGGACACACTAACCCCTAGCAGCTTGTCGGACTTTCCGACCGTAAAATGTTAAACTCGCTAGCAGCCTGTCGGACTTCGCTACCACCAGCAAATCAAATCCGACAACATTGAAACGGTGATGCTCGAAATTAACGGAAATAACTCGTTTTTGCCCCGGCTTTTTCTTGTTGAGCTGTTCTGACACCGAAAAAAAGAGTGCCCGCGGGTTTTATGCCGCCAGAACGTGTAACCGCTTCAGATTCCAGGCAATGCAGACCAGATTCCATTCGCCACGGACGGACTC
>Ga0210004_1000128_pt1 | contig 40954 bp, 45 predicted proteins | sample CryGey13umfilter_FD_185450 | JGI IMG/M metagenome (GOLD analysis project Ga0210004, IMG submission 185450) | Groundwater microbial communities from aquifer in Utah, USA - Crystal Geyser 4/8/14 3 um filter (SPAdes) (version 3) | ecosystem: Environmental > Aquatic > Deep subsurface > Groundwater...
GACCAACGGCCTGGAACGCATCAACCGCGAACTCAAACGCAGAACCCGCGTGGCTTCGATCTTCCCCAATCCGCCTTCTTGCCTGCGCCTCGTTTCGGCGCTGCTCGCCGAGTGCGACGAGGAATGGATGACCGGAAAAATCTACTTGAATATGAACCCTTGATCCACCCAGCCCAATGAACCCTTCTGCTAACTTTTACAGAAAAGATGTTGCACAATCCCCGATACGGTGCGGCGTAGCCGGCCTGACCCGCGAAATGAGCCGCTTTTCCCCATTTATTCGACGCATACCCATCCACTGCGACTGTTAATTTAGTCTCGTGCCCGTCTTGGGTATTCCAGCATAACGAGGTGAAGTATGTCCGCTCCCAACAAGATACGTCTGGTTTCATCCAACGACGACGAAAGTCTGGCCGAATCGGCGGCGATTCAGGAATCGCGCGGCCGGGTCGAGGCGGAAATCGATGCGCAACTGGCGGCGCAGGCACGCTCGCGCGCCGAAGCCCACGCGCGCGCGATTGCGCATGAAAAGGCGCAATGTGAAAGCGAGATCGCGGGGCGGATTGAAGTGCGCACCCGCGCCGAGATACTGCTGGTCGAAGAAGCGCGCGCCAGGTTGGAGCAGGAAGGCGCATTGGCGCGGGCCGCGCGGCAGAAGCTGGCGGCAGAGGTGCAACTGAACGAAACCATCCGCCTGCGGCGGGAAGCCGAGGAGTCGGCACAGGAGGAGTTGGCACAGCGCATTGCCGCCGAGAAGGCGTTGCACGAAGCGCAACGCCGCCGTGCCGAAGCGGATCATGAGTCTGCGCTGGCAACGCAGGAGAAGGAAAACAGCGAGGCGCTGCTTACCCGGGTCGCGGCAGACAAGCTGAAGAAGGAAAAAGAGGTGATTGCGCAGGTCAACGCAAAGTTGGCCGCCGAGCGTTCGGCACAGGAGGCGCTGGTCGCGCGCGAGCGCAGCGAGGCGCTTGCGCTGGCTGAAATGCAGGGACGAGTTGCGGCCGAGCAGGAGGCCGAACGCGCCGCTGCCGCGCGTGCCGAGGAAGAGCGCGCGCTGGCCAGGCAAGTCAAACAGCGCGCACAAATTGAAACGCAGACGCAGGAAGAAACGGCCGTGCGCAATGCGGCGGAATGTCGCGCGGCCGAAGTTGCCGCTGAAGCTCTGGTGAAAGAACAGGAAATACGCCAGGCGGCAGAACTTAAATTGCAGACCGAACAGGAGGCGATGGAATTGCTCTCACAACGCGTCCGCACCGAAAAACAGGCGCAGCAGGAACGTGAAGAGGCAAACCGTTTACTGCGCCGGGCAGAGGAGGATGCGCGCGGATTGATGGTGGCCGAACAACAGGCACGTCAGGCGGCCGCAACGCGCGCGCAGGCGCAGCGTGAGCTGGTGAGTCAGGCGCAACAGCGGGCGGAAGCGGAAATGTTCGCGGCGCGCGCGGTCGAACAACAACTTGCCGCCGAGCAGGAAGCAATCGCCAGCGCGATGCGGCAGTGCGAAATGGCGGAGCGCGCCGCCGAGTTGGCACGGCAAAAGGCCGAATCCGAACAACAACTCTATTTGGCGGCGCAACAGCAGGCGGCGAACGACAAACAGGAAGCGCGGTTGTTGCAACAAAAACTGGATGCCATCAATGGCCAGTTGGCAGCTTCCGAAGATTCGGTCCGGCTGGCCACGAGCGCCTGCCGGGCACAGCAGGACAAGCTGGATGCCGAGCTGGCAGAACAGAGCGCCATACAGCAGCGGATCGCCTCCGAGGAGCAGGCCGCGGCTGCGGCTCGGCAGCGCGCGACTATGGAAGCCGAGGCCGGTCGCGTTGCGCTTGAGCGCGCGGCAACGGAGCGGGCGGCGATCGAGGCAATCACCGCGCGCATGGATGCCGAGTTGTTGGCGATCGAGACCAATAACCAGTGTCTGGAGCAGGAAGTGCGGGCAAAGGAAATTGCGGCGGCGCAACAGGCCCGGGATGAGGCATTGCTCGAATCGAATCGCGCCGGGGAGGAACAGGCCGTGCGCGCGCTGAATATGGCAAAATTGAAAACCGAAACCAGGAAACAGGCGATACGGGCGGAGGAAGAAGCGTTGCGTGTCGATGCGCGCGAGGTGGTGGCGGCGCGCCAGCGTATCGAAGCGGCGGAGGCCGCCGCGCAAGCCGCTTTGCGCAAGGAACAGGAAGCGCAGGCGCTGGCTGAACTGCAACAGCGCAATGCGGAGGCGGCGGCGGCAGAGCTTGACTTGCTCGCGCGCGAACGCGCCGAGCAGGCGCGCCATGAGGCGGAATTGGTGCAAAAGAATGCGCTCATCGCGGCGCGCATTGCCGAGATGGAGCAGGCCCACGCGGAGGCGGAACAGGCCGCGGAAGCAGAGGCGCAGAAACGTGTGGAAGCCGCGCGAAAACTATTTGTTCTGAATGCGCAACGCGCCGCAGCCGAACGCGCGGCGCGCGGGGCGTCGGAACAGAACGCCGCCATGCAGGCGGAGATTATTGCGCTGGAAGAATCGGTGTTGCAGCGCGAGGCGTGCAAAAACGAGAAATTGAGGGGGGTTTTGGAAACGGCCAGTGCCCGTCTGGATGGCGAATTGTTGCTGGGGAAACTGCGCCGCAGCCTGCGGTTTAATCGCGCGCTGCAAGGCGCGTTCGCCATGTCGCTGCTGGCGGTGGGCGGGGCGTGGCTATTGCCGGCCGTTCCGATCGCCTCCCGTCCGGTGCTGCAAACCGCGCTGGTGCCGCCGCCGCAAATTGCCCGCGCCAGGGTGGAGAGCTTTAAACTTTCGACCGAGTTGAGCCGGCCGCCGCTGCGCATCGCGACGGTTGAATAAGGCAGGTTTGCGCAAAAAAAACGGCGCTCAAGCCGCCGTTTTTTTTGGTTGCGCGCTTAATGCGCAACGCGTACCACCCCGGCACTATCGATGATGCGCACCCGGTCGCCCACGGCGAAGGTTTCGTTCTTGACCGCCTTGGCCTGCACCACCGAGATGTGGCTGCCGTCTTCCATCCGGATATCAAACTCAAAACCGTTTTCCCGGGTCATTCCCTCTTCGGTTGCGGCGCCCATCATGCCGCCCACGACCGCGCCCACGACCGCACCAATCTGCCCGGTCTTGCCGTTCCCCACGCTGCTTCCGGCCACTCCGCCCACCACCGCGCCGGCCGCGGTGCCGATCGGGGTTTTGGTACCTTCAATGCGAATCTCGCGCACTCCCTCGATATAGCCGACCCGGTAGGTCTGCACTTGCCGGACTTGGTCGCGCGTATAAACATCGCCAGATTTGCCGGCGGCACAGGCGGCCAGCACAAGGCTAATTCCGATGATGATGAGGGTTTTGGGGTTCATGCCAGTTTTCCTTTGTTGAATGGGTTGAGATTGAAGCCGAATTTTGACCGCGCGTGTTGCATTTTGGTTCAGTCGTTCTTTATGCCGGGATATTACGCGGCGAGATTACTGCCCGATGCCTCGGTTGCGGAAGTCGGGACAGCGGGTTGCCAGCGTTTAAGCAACAGCGCGTTGCTCACCACCGAGACCGAACTCATCGCCATGGCCGCGCCCGCAATCACCGGGTTGAGCAGTCCCATCACGGCGAGCGGGATGCCGAGCACATTGTAGGCAAAGGCAAAAAACAGGTTCTGCCGGATCTTGCGCAGGGTGGCGCGGGACAGCGAAATGGCATCGGCCACGGACATCAGATCGTTGTGCATCAGGGTGATGTCGGCGGCTTCCAGGGCGATGTCGCTGCCGCTCTTCATGGCGAAACTGACATCCGCCGCCGCCAGCGCGGGCGCATCGTTGATGCCGTCGCCGACCATGCCGACGATGTCATCCGGCCTGACCCTGAGTGTATGGATTAGCGCAGCCTTGTCCTGCGGCATCACTTCGGCGCGGAAATCGGCGATGCCCGCCTGTGCCGCGATGGCTTGCGCCGTGGCGTGATTATCGCCGCTCAACATGACGACGCGGATGCCCATCCCGCGCAGTTGCATGATCGCTCTGCGACTGCTGTCGCGCAGGCGGTCGGCCAGCGCGAGGGTGCCCAGCGCAACGCCGTCGCGTGCCACCACGATCAGCGATTTACCCTGTTGCTGCAAAGCGGCCAGAGTACGGTCATCGAGTGCGACACCCTGTTGCACGGCAAAAGCGGGGGAGCCGAGCAGACAATCTGCTCCGTTGATGCGGGCGGACACGCCTTGTCCGGCCTGTTCATGCATTTCGCTCACTGCGACGGGTGGTTGCGCGCCGAGGTGGGCAAGCAGGGCGCGCGCGAGCGGGTGGGTCGAGTGTTGCGCCAGCGCGGCAGCGACGCGCAGCAATTCATCCGCAGCCACCGCAGGCGCGGGCAAAACATCCGTGACAGCGGGCTTGCCCTCGGTCAGGGTGCCGGTCTTGTCCAAAGCCAGTACCGAGAGTGAATGAGCACGTTCCAGCGCGGCGGCATCCTTGACCAGAATCCCAGCGTGCGCGGCGCGGCCGGTGGCGACCACCACCGCGGTCGGGGTGGCGAGGCCGAGCGCGCACGGACAGGCGATCACCAGCACCGATACCGCGTTGATGAGCGCAGTGCCGAAATCGCCGCCGAACCCCCACCAGCCGACAAAGGTGAGCGTGGCGATAACGAGCACCGTCGGCACGAATACCGCCGAGATGCGGTCGGCCAGGCGCTGGATTGCCGCCTTCGAGCCTTGTGCCTGTTCCACCAGGCGGATGATGGCGGCGAGCTGGGTGCGCGAGCCGACCGCCAGCGCGCGGCAGCGCAACAGTCCCTGTTGGTTCAGGGTGGCGGTATAAACCTTGTCGCCCGCCTGCTTGCTCTGCGGCAAACTTTCGCCGGTAAGCATGGATTCATCCACGCTGGAACTGCCGTCGAGCACGACGCCATCGACCGGCATGCTTTCACCGGGGCGCACCACGAAAATCTCGTCCGGGCGCAGGGAGCCGGCCGAGACATCGAGCAACTTGCCGTCGCGTTCGGTGTGCGCCATCTTCGGTTGCAGATTGATCAGGGCTTCCAGCGCGGCGGAAGCTTTGCCTTTGGCATTCGCTTCGAGCAGCTTGCCCAGCAGCACCAAGCTGATGAGGGTGGCACTGGCCTCGAAATACACCGGCTGGTCGAGGCCAAGCAGCCACACCGCGCAGCTCATGAAATAGGCGGCGCTGGTGCCGAGCGCGACCAGCACATCCATATTGCTGCCGCCGGAACGCAGCGCACTCCAGGCGCCGCTGTAAAAACGCGCCCCCGCCCAGAACTGCACCGGTGTGGCGAGCAGCCATTGCAGCCACAGCGGCAGCATGACGTGGATCCCGGCGAACATCAGCAGCATCTCGGTGATGAGCGGCAGCGTGAGCAGGAGGGCGATCAGGAATTGTCGGCGATCGCGGCGCAGCAGGGCCTGACGTGCCGCCTTTTCGGCGGTGAAGTCGCGCGCCGGGTGGGCATCGAATCCGGTCTTGCGCACAGTCTCGATCAGGGTGCCGAGATCGGTGGCGGCAGGATCGAAACTGATGCTGGCCTTTTCCGTGGCGATGTTGACCACGGCGCTGACGTGCGGAAGCTGGTTGAGGGATTTTTCCAGGCGCGCGGAACAGGATGCGCAGTGCATCCCGGTGATCTGTAGTTCGGCGTGTTCTGTCTTGTCAGTCATGGCACGCCGAATTTAACACGATTTACAGCCGACGTTTGATGCTCACTCCGCCGCGCAAATCGCCCGGTTTGTAGCCGGTGGCCAGGTCATGCGGATATTCCTCGCTCAAGCGAGTTTTGACCGCGGGAGAGATATCGCTTTCGCTACCGTGGCAGGCCACGCAAGCGGGTTGCAGCACGATACCTTTCATGTAACGCAGGTATTTGCCGTTCGGCTCTTTCACGATCTCGGCGAATTCCAGCGTCTCGGGCTTCGCGCCTTTGGCTAGTTGCGTCTCCAGCTTCTTCAGTGCCTTTTGCTCCCATCCATCCGGGGTGCCCAGCAGGGGGTTGCGCACCTTGTTCGAGACGCGCGTCAGCTTGATACCCTGTTTGCGCGAGATCTCACCGGCCATTGCAGGGGCGATGTCCTTGCAGACCTGGATGGCGGATTCATGGCCGCCTTCGCTCACCGCTTTTTTGTTTTCGGCCATCAGTTGTTGCATGAACGGGCCAACAACGGCACGGCTTTCTTCACGGTATCTTTCCAGTTTGTCTGCCATGGCGGGCATGGACAGGACGAGCAGGGCAGACAGCAGCAGTAATTTTTTCATGTGGTTTCCTTGGCTAATGGCCGGACAAAAAAATGCCCGACAGGGTCGGGCAAAGGAGGGAGAAATGGCTTATTTCTTTTCCATCGGGCAAGTGCTCAAGCCGAAGATGGCATAGGCCGGGCAGAACTTGAAAATACCGGTGAGCAGGGGCACGATGCCGATGTAACCCCAGATGCCGACCGTGTTGGTTGCGGCGAGGCCGATCAGAACCAGACCGGCGATGATGCGCAAAACGCGATCAGTGCTGCCAACGTTGAATTTCATGGTGTACTCCTTTGGTGGAATGGTTGAACGGAGGCTGCATCGTAGGCGGTGGTGGTCGAGATGTCTGTGAGAAACCTCACACATAACACCTTGAGTCAAACAGGGTTTCCTGTTTCAATCCACCCTATTTTCAAGCATAGGGATGAAACATGGTACAGGCAAGTATCGGCATCATCGGCGGTAGCGGCGTATATGACATTGCCGGGCTGGAAAACCAGCGCTGGGAGAAGGTGGAATCCACTTTTGGGGAACCGTCGGACGAATTGCTGTTCGGCGAACTCAACGGAATCAAGCTGGCCTTCTTGCCGCGCCACGGGCGCGGCCACCGCATCCCTCCCTCGGAGATCAACTTTCGCGCCAACATCGATGCGCTCAAGCGCGCCGGCGTGAGCGATGTCATTTCGGTCAGCGCGGTCGGCTCGCTGCGCGAAGGTTTGCCGCCCGGCACCTTCGTCATCGTCGATCAGTTCATCGACCGCACCTTCGCGCGCGAGAAATCCTTCTTCGGCACCGGCCTGGTGGCGCATGTGTCAATGGCGCATCCGGTGTGTCATCGCCTGGGCGATCATCTGGAAACCGCTGCCCGTAGTGCCGGCATCCCGGTCGTGCGCGGCGGCACGTATCTGGTGATGGAAGGGCCGCAGTTCTCCAGTCTGGCCGAATCCGAACTCTATCGCGGCTGGGGTTGCGATGTGATCGGCATGACCAATATGCCGGAAGCCAAGCTCGCGCGCGAAGCGGAGCTGTGTTACGCCACGGTGGGCATGGTCACCGACTATGATTGCTGGCATCCGAATCACGATGACGTCACCGTCGAACAGATTATCGGCGTGTTGCTGGCCAATGCCGACAAGGCGCGCACGCTGGTGAAACAGGCTGTGCCGCGCATCGCTGCCGATGCGGACGCTAGCACTTGCGGCTGCCGCACTGTGCTGCAACACGCGTTGATCACCGCGCCCGAGGCGCGCGATTCGGCGCTGGTGGAAAAATTGCGCGCGGTGGCGGGACGGGTGCTGAAATGAGCAACGAACAGGAACTGCGCGCGGCGTTGCTTGATGTGTCGCGCCGCATGGTCGAGCTGGGTCTGAATCGCGGCACGGCGGGCAATGCCTCGGTGCGCTGCGGTGAGTGTCTGTTGATTACACCCTCTGCCTTGCCGGTCTCCGAGATGACAGCGGCAAGCATGGTGCGCATGTCGCTGCAAGGTGAGGTGCTACAGGGCGGCAAGCCTTCCAGCGAATGGCGTTTCCACTGCGACATTCTAAAGAATCGAACCGAGATCGGCGCAGTGCTGCATAGCCATTCCCCGTTCGCCACCACGCTCGCGTGTCTGCGCCGCGAGGTGCCGGCCGTGCATTACATGATCGCGCTGGCCGGCGGTGACTCGATCCGCTGCACGCCCTATAGCATCTTCGGCGAACAGCAACTTTCCGATGATGCGCTGGAAGCGTTGCAGGGGCGCAAAGCCTGCCTGCTCGGCAACCACGGCATGATTTCGCTGGGGAGCGATCTTGACGATGCGCTGGCGGTGGCGCAGGAAGTCGAATTCCTGTGCGAGATCTACTGGCGCACGTTGTCGGTGGGTGAACCAAAGCTGCTCACCGCGCAACAGATGCATGAAGTGAAACTGAAGTTTGTCGAATACAAGAAACGTGACACTCGCTAAATCTCTCACCACAGAGACACAGAGGGATAGAGAAATGCAAAACATCCATTCGCTTTTCTCGGTGTTCTCTGTGTCTCTGTGGTGAAATCAGTCTTTCAAATATCGTTCAGGAAGAAAACATGCCGATCAAATCACGCGTCAGAACCGTCCCGCATTATCCGAAGCCGGGCATCATGTTCCGCGACATCACCACCGTTCTCAAAGACCCGGTTGGTCTGCGCCTGACCATCGACGAGTTGGCGCGCCGCTACCGCGACGTGAAGATCGACAAGATCGCCGGCATTGAGTCCCGCGGTTTCATCCTCGCCGCGCCGCTGGCTTACGTGCTGGGCAAAGGATTCATTCCCATCCGCAAGAAAGGCAAATTGCCGGCGGAAACCATCGGCCACGATTACCAACTCGAATACGGCAGCGACCGCATCGAGATTCACGTCGACGCGATCGAGAAAGGCGAAAAAGTGTTGCTGGTGGACGACCTCATCGCCACCGGCGGTACGGCGCAAGCCGCCTGCATCCTGATTGAAAAAATGGGCGGCCAGGTCGTTGAATGCGCGTTCATGATCGATCTGCCCGACATCGGCGGGCGGGCGCGGCTGGAGCAGCGCGGAGGCAAGGTGTTTGCGCTGTGCGAGTTTGAGGGTGACTGAACGATAAACCTGAATAACTGCCGGTTATTACAGACCGAGTTGATTGGCTGACGCGCCGGAATGGGATGCCTGCCACATTTCCTCGAAACGCGCATGCAGCACGCGCGCGCCTTGCGCATCGTTGAGGGCGAGCAGGCCGCGCGTGTCGTCGAAATGGTAGCGGCGCACGTAGTGGGCGTTGTCGGCAACGGCGAACGGGTCGGTCACGCCGAGCAGGTGCGGCGGAGTCTGGAAGATGGCCATGCTGTGGCTGAATTCGCGCAGCAGCAACATCATGCGCGGGCAGTCGCGCACCAGATGTTGCGGGTTGTGTGCCAGCAGGCGCAGGCGCGCGGTGCTGCTGCCGAGCAGAAAATGGCGCAGGGTGTCGTATCGCGCTTCGCGGTTAAAGCCAATATCGGCGAAATCTTTTTCAAAGATGATCAGGCTGTGCTGCGCGGCGGCGCAGATCTGGTCAAGCGCGGCGATATAGTCCGCGACGCCGTCGAACGAGGTGTGTTGCAGAGCCTCCTGGCTCATCCGCGTCTCCCATTGGCCGGGGCGAGATAACCGGCCAGATACCATTCGTACAATAAAGCGGCGGCAGCGGGCGGGATCGCCCGCGCCGGTGCCAGTTCGCGCGTGTCGGCCAGTTCGCGCAACAGGCGGTAATCGGCTTTGGGCAGCGGGCCGGCTTCGCCGTTGATGAATACGCTGCGACCGTGGCATTGCATCAGGGTCTTCAGGTCGAGCGCCAACCCGTGTTTCTGTACGGCGGAGGTGAAGCGCGCTTGAGTCAGCGGTTTTGCCGGCGCATCGAAATAGATGTGCGGTTTCGGCTCGCTCAAATAGCAGCCGAGGAAATTCGCCACGTCTTCGTCGTCCCACTTTACTTTGCGGATTTGTTTCGCGATCTGCCGCAGCATCGGCTTGCCGATTTCGGACGGATGTTTCTGCAATTTCAGATCGGGGTCGGCATAGGTGCCGGGGATCTCGATGCGGTCCTGCAGATAGACAAGGAACTGTTCCGCCAGCTCCTGGTACCGGGGGGTGCGAAAGCCGATGGAATAAGTCATACAATCATCTTCGGCGATGCCGTTGTGCGCGCATTGCGGCGGCAGATAAAGCATGTCGCCCGGTTCCAGTACCCATTCCTGTTCCACCCGGAAATCCTTGAGAATGCGTAGCGGCGCCCCCTTAATCAGAGTCTGATCTTTCTGGGTCGAGATCTGCCAGCGCCGGTGGCCGTGGCCTTGCAGTAAAAACACATCGTAAATGTCGAAGTGCGGGCCGACGCCGCCGCCCTTGGGCGCATAGCTGACCATCAGGTCATCCAGCCGCGCGTGCGGGATGAAGTCGAAGCGCTTGAGCAGTTCCGCCGCTTGCGGCAGGAAATGATTGACCCCCTGCACCAGCACCGACCATTGGCCTTTTTTTGGCAGGCCGGCAAAATCTCCGGCCTCAAAAGGCTCGCCACGCAAGCCGAACTTGCCGCGCTGCTGGGTGACCAAACGGGCCTGTGCATCCTCGTTGCAGGCCAGTTCAATCAGTTGCCGCGGATTGAGCAGGCCGGCAAAACCGGGCACGGCCTGGCGGATCAGCAGGGGTTTTTTCTGCCAGTAATCGCGCAGGAATTGTTGCGGCGTCAGGCCGCCAAGCAGGGGGTTTTCCATGCGCGGATTATAGCCCCGGCAGACGTAATGGAAATCAAATTCAAGACGGTGCGGGCACGAAAATTGGATAGAATGCGGGCCTCGGGAGGAAGTTATGCCACTACAAGTTGTCTCGCTTCGGGCTGGAACCGATGCGCCGCATTTCGAATTGCCTGATGCCGACATGCATCAGTTTCGACTCGCCGCCCGGCAGGGAAAGCACAATGTCGTGCTGTATTTTTATCCCAGGGACGACACGCCTGGATGCACCATGGAGGCGAACGAGTTCAGCGACCTCGAGGAGGAATTCGCCCGCCATGACACCCTTGTGGTCGGTGTCAGCCGCGACGATTGCATCAGCCATGCTTCCTTTCGCGACAAGCATGGCTTGTCGGTATTGTTGCTGTCCGATCCCGAAGGAAGGGTGTGCAGGAAGTACGGCGTGCTGTACGAAAAAGAGGGCGACGGGGAAAAAAAACTAGCCATCCGGCGTTCGACTTTTGTCATCGATCTGGGCGGGAAGCTGCGCCATGTTTTGTACGATGTCCATGCCCACGGACATCCGCAGGAAATTCTTAAACTGATAAAGGAAATGCAATGAAGATCGAAAAGAACGCAGTCGTTTCGCTGACCTATGAATTGAGCGATGCCAGCGGCGCGCTGATCGAAAAGGCCGACGGCCCCATCAGCTACCTGCACGGCGGCTACGACGGTATCTTCCCGCTGGTGGAAGAAGCGTTGCAGGGAAAATCAACCGGCGACAAGTTCGTGGTCAGCATGCAGGCGGACGATGCGTTCGGCGAATACGAACACGATCTGGTGCGCGTCGAGCCGCGCAGCATGTTTCCGGCAGAACTCGCTGTCGGCATGCAGTTCGAGGGCGGCGCCGAGGGGGATGACGATGAGGATTACATGCTCTACACCGTGACCGAAGTGAACGACGATGAAGTCACCGTGGATGGCAACCATCCGCTGGCGGGCAAGGCGCTCACCTTTTCCGGCGTCATCACCGGCGTGCGCGCCGCCTCGGCGGAAGAGTTGGAGCATGGCCATGTGCACAGCGACGATGGTCACCATCATTAAAGCCGGGAGGTGAAAATGAAATTTCAACATGCTTTATTCGTGCTGGTCGTATTCCTGTGCGGGATTGTGACCGGCTGCAGTGCGGAAAATGTGCCTTTGGTCGACGTTAAACAGGCGGCAGCCATGCAGGCGCAGGGTGCGCTGTTGCTGGATGTGCGGCAACCGGATGAGTATCGGGAATTCCGCGCGCCAAACAGCATGTTGCTTCCGCTCGGTCTGTTGCGTTCGAGGATGGGAGAAATCTCGCGGTACAAAGACCAGCCGGTTGCGGTGATCTGTCATTCCGGTCGCCGCTCGGCGCGCGCGGTGAAACAGTTGCAGGAAGCCGGATTCACGCAGGCGGTCAGCGTTGATGGCGGGATGGTCGCGTGGGCGGCAGCGGGGTTGCCAGTCGAGCGCGGCGCACCGCCGCAGTAAAGTTTGGGTAGTGGCCAGCCATTAATTTACGCACCGGCGATTTCCGGGGCAACACCGTGCCGGATTAGTCCTTGTTTTGTGCAAGCTGCTCGGCGAGCAGCTTGCACAGATGCTCGTTGGGCGGTTCCAGCGCGTAGCGCGCCACCGCGTTCAGCAGCCCTTGTATCTCTTCCAGCGTGAAGTTTTCCAGCAGACGGTTCGCCATGTTGGCAGCCACCGGAACCAGGCGCGCCTGTCCATCCGGCAGCTTGAAGCCGAATCCGGCCAGCCGGTGCAGCTCGCCTTCGGCCAGGCTCATTTTTTCCTGCTCGCGTTCCAGCACAGCGTAAAAATCCTCCAGCTTATCCGCCAGCCCCTCCGGCAGATCTTCCGGTACTTCCACCACCAGCCCCATCGGGTCGTCGCGGAGGAGGCAAGGCACGCTGTGCTGCGCGGCAAAAGCCACGAACTGGTCACGCAGTGCGGCTTCAAAGAAGATGTAATCGATCATCTGGTGTGCGGTCGGAATGAACGGCGCGCATCCTGCCTTGCAAGCCGGGCGAAATCAATCACCCGAACGGGCATGGCAAGCAGGCCAACCCTGATGATGAAACTTGCCATACCCGTTTCCGCCTATCCAACTTTCCCCCGCAAGCGGGAGAAAAGGCAAATGAATCGCTGCGCGAGTTTCATGTCAACGGGAGAGTCGCTGCAGGAGCCATTCCGCCACTTCGTTTGCGCCGCGCGCAATGGCCGCTTCACGTTGTGGCGCTTGCCACAGGGCATGCAGCGCGGCGGCGAGGTCGCCGCGTTCCAGCGTCGCACGCGACACTTCGCGGCATCGTCCGTGGCATTGCAACCATTCGGTCAATGCGGGCGACTCCGGCCAGTCGGCGCGGCTCACATACAGCACCGGCACTGCGCTGTATGCCGCCTCGACGAAACTGCCGTAGCCCGGCTTGCACAGCAGCGCATCGCAACTGGCGAGCAGATCGCTGAAGGGCAGTGGCAGCGATTCCAGCACGATGGCATCCGGATGCCGCACCTGCCAGTTGTCCTGCACCAGCCAGCGCACACCGTCGATGCGCGGCCAGCATTCCAGCGGCAAACGGCTGGCGATGCCGCCCAGGCTGACCAGCACCAGTTTCTCTTCCCGCGATAAATGCAGATGGCGGTTCAGTTCGTCGCGCCGGTTCGCGCCGATATCGGCAATCGGTGCGACCGGCAGCAGATTGGGCAGTGAGCCCATCGCCATGCCCGGTGTCGCGCGCAGGAAGGCATCGGCACTGGCGTAGCTGGCAAACATCTGCGCGCTGATCTCGTCCGCGCCGCAGTAATGGCGGTAGATGTCGAACCAGTTGAGCGAACACAGCGCGACGTTGGCGATTCCCGCGCGCTGCGCCCCGGCCAGCGGCAGATAACCGACATTGGAGAACACCAGGTCCGCATCCAGCTCGCGCAGCAGTCGCGCCTCCTCTGCGACGCGCGCATCCCAGTCGGCATGGAAACGGCGATACGCCGCGCGGCTCTCTGCGGCCAGCACATCGATCGCCGAAGACATCGCCATGCCGAGGTCGCCCTCGCTGGTCAGCAGTTCAAACGGGGCATGGATGCGTGAACGGAGCAGCCAACGTGGCAGGGCAGAGCGCAGGGTGATGCGCAGCGGCGGCAGCAACTGCTGCAACCGGTTCAGGATGGGTGCGGTCTGCGCCAGGTGACCGAAACCGTGGCCGGAGATGGAAACGACGAGATGGGGCATCGGCTGATTCAAATCGCGCAACGCTCCACCTCGCGCAATTGGCGCAGATAATCCTGTAGCCGCTCGCGCAGCGTCTGTGGCGCGCTGACGATGTCGTGCGCCAAGGCAAACAGCGGATAGCCGCGCCAGTCGAACAGGCGATATTTCTCCACCATCCGCAGGGTATGCACGCCCTCGCCGGAAATGTCCTGCCACTCGCCGCGCGCCAGTTTGCGGCCGAGCTCGTGGTGGTGCGAATTAGCGCTGGTCGCCGTGGTCAGCAGATCGCCCAGCCCGGCATAGCTGTAAGGCGTGTTGGCCTTGCCGCCGAACGATTGCACGATGCCGCTCAACTCGGCGAGGGCGGCGACCATCAGATGCCCGCGCAGGTTGTCGCCCAGTTGCAGCTGATCCGCCACGCCGAACAGAATGGCGTACACGTTCTTCAGAATCACCGACCAGCTGCGGCCGTGCAGGTCGCTGGCCTGCTGGCACACCAGTGTGCTGCCCAGAAATAGCGCATGGATCACCGCGAAATCCGCCGCGTCCGACAGCACCGCATCGGCGAAACCGTGGCGACCCGCACGCAGTTCTTCCGAGATCATCGGCCCGTACATCACGCCGTAATGACACTTGCCCGCGAATACCCGCTCGAATATCTGCGCCGCGGTGCGCCCCGTTTCGTCCAGTCCTTTGGCAATGGTCAGGCACAGACAATCCGGCACGACATGGGGCGCGATGCGACGGGCGATCTCATCGTGCGGATTCACCGGCAGGCAGAACAGGATCACCTGCGCGTCGGCGACCGCCTCCTCCAGTGTCGCATGGTTGCCTTTCACCAACGTACCCAAGTTCCAGATGCGCACATCGTGCCGCGCCGCCAACAGATATTCCATGGCATGCCCCATCTCGCCATAGCCCAGGATCAGTACACGCAGTTTCATTTCGCTCTTTCGTCGCCAGGAATGCGCATCATAAAACGAACTCGCGGCCTGCGCCGGATCGGCATGACGGTTTTCCTTTTCGAACGCGCTCCTTGCTATCATGCGCAGGTCAGCATTGCACCCTCCATGAAAAATATGCCGCCCGAAGAGATAAACCCATTCGACATTTACGATCACCTTGCGCGGGAGAATACGGTGCCGGAGAGTACCAGTGTATGGACCGAAATCGGCGAAGCGGAAGTCGCGCATACGCTATTCGGCAAAGCCCGGGTGCGCATCCGTCGCCGTCAGGATGACGCGCGCATGGCATGGCGCTGGACTGTGTTCAGCATCATGCTGGTCGGCGGCGCGGTGTGGCTGGTATGGACGCTTGCACCGTTGCCGGTGATGCGGATGACTTCGACGCCCGCCGCTGAAAAAATTGCGCCTCCCGCCATGGTGCAGAGCGAGCCGGTGCAGGATGACGACAAATCCCAGGTCCTATCAGTCATGCCCCGCGTAAATTTACCGCCCGCCCGCGCAGACTCCGCACCCGTGTCACCCAAGATCTTGCCGCCCGCCATTGTGATCCAGTCCGCTCCTGTGGATCCAGCCCAAAAGCGCCGTGCCGTCAGCGTTCCGGCCATGGCGCCGGCAGAAGTTCAACCCGCCATCGGCAGCGCGGTGGCGGATTCGCCGGGTTTGCAGAACCCCCTTGATGCGCCGCCAGCCAGCCAGCCGCCACCGACCACACCGCTGTCGAACTGAAGCGGCCTGTCCGTCTCGCTCACTGTAATACTTCAGCCAGAAAGTCCTGCAATTGCAGCCATGAATCCTTGTCCGCCCGGGCATTGTAGGCTAGCGGCAAATTGAATTTTCGGCCGTACTCATCCGCATCCGGATTGGTGAAACTGTGCAGCGTGCCCGGATACACCACCGTCCTGTAGTTCACGCCCGCATTTTTCATTTCCTGCTCGAATGCGGCCACCTGGGCGGCGGGAATCATCTTGTCGTCGGCACCGGTGAAGGAACGCACCTGCGCTTTTACCGCGCCTTTATGCGCCGGCGCATCGGTGGCCAGTCCGCCGTGGAAACTCGCCACGCCTTTCAAGTCCTCGCCCGCGCGCGCCATGTTCAGCACCACCGAACCGCCGAAGCAATAACCGATCGCAGCCAGCTTACCGCCGTCAACGCGCGGATCGTCGCGCAGCACCTTCATTGCCGCTTCGAAACGCGCTTTCGCCATCGGTTTATTCTGGGAAACCTCGGTGGCGAACTTGCCCGCGTCATCCGGGTGCTGCGCCTGCTTGCCGTCGCCGTACATATCCACCGCCAGTGCGACATAGCCCAGCTTGGCCAGCATATTCGCCCGCTTGCGCGCATAGGCGTTGTGTCCCCACCATTCATGCACCACCAGCACCGCCGGGCGCTTGCCCATCGCATGTCCTTCATAGGCCAGCCAGCCCTTCAGCGTCGTGCCGTTCGCGGAATAGGTGATCTCTTCACCTTCCACCGCAGCCAATGCAGGCGCGGTCAGGCAGAGCAGGGCGAGGGAAAAAAGCAGTTTTTTCATTGGAGTCTCCGTAGGATTGGGGGAATAGGATTGCAGAAAGGCATTCTACTTAACGGGCTTGTTGGCGGGCTGAATATCCTAATTTTCCGAACCCGGTCAAACCGGTTTTAGCACAGTGTTGCGCAACCGGTCTGAATTCACGAGAATGGCATCATGGAAAAGACTATAAAACTCCGTGCCTACAGCAAATCGGCAAAACCTGATGCCGCGCCGGACAGTCGCGCGTTGTTGGCGGAGGAACAAAATAAAACCCGCAATTTGCTCAAGGAAGTCGTCCGGTTGCGCGAAAGCCTGAAACAGGAACAGGCGAAATCCGCCGGGCTGGAGGCGAAATCAGATGAAATATCCGCCCGTCAAACGGCGCAATTGGAAAAAGTGAACGCACAGCTCGACGAGGAAAGGAGACTTTCGCTTGAATACATGCGAACCGTGTCGCAACTTCGCGACAGCCTCCAACAGGAACAAGCCAAGACCGCAGAGTTGGCGAACAGAGCGGATGAACTTGAAGGAAAAACCCGTAAACTGGCCGCGCTGGAGGCAAGAATTAAGGAATTGTCCGGCCGCATTGGCCGGATTGCCGCCATTGCCGCAGAAGGCGCCAGCGCCAGCGGCAAATGACACGGAAGCGCCAATCCATGAACCGATACAGCCTGCGAAAGCAGGCTTTTTTAGCGGCGGCCGCTTGATGCGCCGACCAATCCGGTTTTGATTTTTGGAATGGTTAGCTGCCGCTGACGCGAAACCAGCCGGTGATGCTGCGCCGGGTTGCGAGCGATGTCAGGACTTCGTGCGGGAAAGATTCGCTCAGGAAAATGATCATCGTGCCGAAAGCCGGGTTCACCCTGGCGATGACCGACATGCCCGTCGGGTCATAGACCACCAGTTCGCCCCCGTTGGCGGCCTGCCAGTCTTTGTTCAGATACAGCACCGTGGTCAGGATGCGGTTCTTTTTGCCCTGCAACACATCGGAATGTTTGGCGTAGCCGGCCCCTTTTTCATAGATGGCGTAATGGCACTCGTAGTCGAACAAGCCCAGAAAAAGCGCCGCGTTCAACCCCAGACGCAACTCATCCATGCAGGCCAGATAGATCCGGTCGCTGCTGTTGTCCGCATCCAGCCAATCGATCACATCGCCGCGTATCGAGCCGATCTCCCGCTTCGCCGCCCCTCTGCCCACCTGCGCGGCATGGAATCGTGCGGGATCGTCCTGGCAGCGTGCGAAGAGTTTCTCCAATAGATCATCCGCCAGCGGTTTGGCCAGAACGATGTAGCCGGTGTCTTCAAGCTGTTTGGAAATCTCGGCGATGTCCATAAGTGCGCGAAGTCTATCAGTTGTCCCTGCACACTCCCCGCATAAAAGAAAAGCCCGCTTTCGCGGGCCTGATGCCGGTCATGCAGGGCGGCAAAACTACATCGCCACCCGGGATGCGGCCGGATCGATCTTGCGCACCATCTGCAGGATGGACATACCCGCGATCGCATCCGGGTCGTACTTCACCATGATGGAATGGGGGTGCGGCTTGTGTTCGAATTCCGCACAATCAATACCGACACGTCCCGACAGCGTTCTTTCCAACTCCATCCTCTTCGGCGCATCCAGATCCGGATGCACATGGATCATCATATCTACTGTGTTCATGATCTTCTCCTTCACTCGGTGAATGAAAAGGACGGGCGCATTTCGCCGCATCCTCGCGAGTCATTGTAGGCCTCCGGATTGGCAATAAAAATGGGTACGGGAAACAGGGTTTTTGGGTTGCGCGGCTCATCAGGTTTCGTTCTGCAGCGTGGCCCGCTGCCCGCGCGACGCATCCACACCGCGCAGGATCAGCAGACCGACCAGGAAGAATGCGCCGGTCACCAGTATCGCCATCCGGTGGTCGCCCCGCGTCAGCCAGCTCACCAGCCCGTAAGTTACCGGGCCGAGGATGGACGACAGCTTCACCGCCAGCCCCCACAGGCCGAAGAACTCCGCGCGGCGCGCAACGGGAGAGAGCAGTCCGACCAGCGCGCGTCCCGCCGATTGGCTGGCACCCATGCACAATCCGGCCAGATTGGCCGCCGCCCAGAACAGCCCCGGCCCTTCGGATGCCCATGCCATCAGCACCATTATGATCCAGCCGACCAGCGTCAACGCAATGGCCGGGACATGGCCGATGCGATCCTGCAGGTATCCGAAAGAGAACGCGCCGGCTGCAGCCGTGATGTTCACCACGAAGATCAACCCCAGCGTCTGCTGCAGGGTGAAATGCATCACCTGCTGCGCATAGATCGCGGCCAGCGCGATCACGGTTTGGATGCCAGCCTGATAACACACCGTGCAGAACAGAAAGCGCCGCAGGTCGCGGTAATGCCGCGCATGGCGCATGGTTCTCAGCAGGCGCGCGAACGATTCCTGCAGCATGTTCTTGCCGATCAGATGCGGCTGCGGTTGCGCGCGTTCCTTCAATAGCAGAAAGGTCGGCAGGCTCGCCAAGGCGAACAGCACCGCCGTAATCAGCATGGTCACCGGCACGAAGTCCGCCGCCGTATCGCCGCGCTCCTGCGCCCAGCTCACATAGGCGAGGCAGATGCCCAGACTGAGCAGGCCGCCCACATAACCCAGACTCCAGCCCCAGCCCGACACCTTGCCCAGCGATTCCTTGCGTGCCAACTCCGGCAGGAAGGCGGCGATCAGGTTCTCGCCGCACCCGAAGAAGAAATTGGACAGCACGATCAGCGGGACTGCCAGCCACAACATGCCAGGCCCGGCGAAGTAGAGCGCGGCAGTGAACAGCACGCAACCTGTGGTGGTGATAACCAGTAGGCGCTTCTTTGCCGCATAGGCATCCGCATACGCACCCAGCAGCGGCGCGCTCAGCATGATCAGCGCATAGGAGAGCGCCAGCGACAATGTCCAGACCAGTGTCGCCCAAGGTGCGCCGTCCGCCACCACCGAGACGAAGTAGGCGTTGAAGAGCGCGGTGATGACGATAGTGGTGTAACCGGAGTTGGCAAAATCGTACATCGCCCAGGCCCAGACTTCGCGGCGGTTCACATCGGCGGCAAGGTTATGGCGCATGAAAGTGGCAACGACAGGATGGAAGGTGGCGGATGTTAACTGCTGGCGCGGGCGGACAGTATAAGATTCGCGCTGTACGGATTTTCACGGACAAGCAAGATGAGATACAGACACTACAAAGGCGGCAGCCACGAGGGCGCCTGCGAAGCGAAGCTGAAGGCCGCGCTGCCCGGCTAACGGGCGACGGCAATCACCATGGATTTTGCGAGTTTATTGCTGCTGGCCGGATTGGGGCTGGCGATCTGGTTCTGGCTGCATAGCCTCCGCATCCTCGAGATCGCCCGCTATGCCGGTCGGCAAGTGTGCAAAAGGGCGGGTGTGCAATTCCTCGACGACACCGTTGCCAGCACCAAGCTGGGATTGGCACGCGACGCCAACGGCCGCCGCATCCTGCGCCGCACCTATCGTTTCGAATTCAGCGAAACGGGTGACAGCAGAAGGGAAGGGGAGGTGGTCATGCTTGGCGACCGGGTCGAAGCGGTCACCATGGAGCCGTATGAGATTCTGGAATAAGTGCGTTGTTGAGTGGGTTGGAAACCGTGGTACGACTCCTGTTTATTACCAAGCACACCAACAAGGGCAGCTAAAGCTTCAGCTTCGAAATATTCTGAGCAGTCATGCTTGAGTTCATTTTACGCGTTGTTGCCACACCGATGGATTGCGCGCACTGTGAAACACAGCCAGCACGACGATGTGTTGATTCCGTTCTCGGAAGTGGGTGCAGTAGGGAAAGCATCGAGCGACGGCTTTGCGCACGTCGCGGTACATCATGGAGAGTTGCTCTGGGGTGCTGGCGATGCGTTGTAGCAGGATTTGGATTTCGGACATGAATTCCATTCCAAGTCCGGGGCGTTCTTTTCGTACCAGTCGCACGCTTCGTCAAACTCCGTTCGCGCTTGTTTGCGGAAGATGGCTGGTCGCATTATGGAAAATAGTTACCGAAAAATACCCCCTACATCAGCTTCTTCAACTGATAAATCCTCTCCAGCGCTTCCTTCGGACTCATCTCATCCGGCTGCAGATCGCGTAGCGCCAACAGCAGCGGATGTTCTTCCGGCTCCGGTGTTTCCGGCGCGGCGGCGAAGAGGTCGCCTTGCGGGTTCTGTGCGGCGCTGTTCTGTTCCAGTTTCACTAACTGTTTCTTCGCGCTGCGGATGACGCTGTTCGGCACGCCCGCGAGGGCGGCGACTTGCAGGCCGTAGCTCTGGCTGGCGGCACCTTCGTTCACAGAGTGCAGGAAGACGATGCTGTGCTGGTGTTCGACGGCGGCGAGGTGGACGTTGGCGAGTTGTTTGAATTCTTCGGCTAGGCGCGTGAGTTCGAAATAGTGCGTCGCAAATAATGTGTAGCTACGGTTGCGCTCCAGCAGGTGGCGCGCGATGGCGTAGGCGAGGGCGAGGCCGTCGAAGGTGCTGGTGCCGCGCCCGATCTCGTCCACCAGCACCAGGCTTTTGTCGGTCGCGTTGTGCAGGATGTTGGCGGCCTCGGTCATCTCGACCATGAAGGTGGAGCGTCCGCTGGCGAGGTCGTCCGATGCGCCGATGCGCGTGAATATCTGGTCGATCTCGCCGAGCACCGCTTCCTGCGCGGGGACGAAGCAGCCGACATGCGCGAGCAGCGCGATGATGGCGACCTGGCGCATGTAGGTGGATTTACCGCCCATGTTGGGGCCGGTGATGAGCAGCGTGCGGCGTGTGTCGTTGAGCGTGGTGTCGTTCGGCGTGAAGGTGTCCACTTGCGCTTCCACCACTGGGTGCCGACCTTTGATGATGCTGATCTGCGCATCGTCGCTGAACTGCGGTGCGCAGAAGTTGAGCGTGGCGGCGCGTTCGGCGAAGGTGGCGAGTACGTCCAGTTCGGAGATGGCGGCGGCGATGGTTTGCAGTTGCGGGATGCAGGGGGCGAGCTGGTCCAGCAGTTGTTCGTAGAGGAATTTCTCGCGCGCCAGAGCGCGGTCGTTGGCGGAGAGCGCCTTGTCCTCGAAGGCTTTCAGTTCCGGCGTGATGTAGCGCTCGACGTTCTTCAGCGTTTGGCGGCGGCGGTAGTCGTCCGGCACCTTGTCGGCATTGGCGAAGCTGACTTCGATGTAGAAGCCGTGCACGCGGTTGTATTCGACCTTGAGCTTGTCGATGCCGGTGCGGGCGCGTTCGCGCATTTCCAATTCGAGGAGGAAATCGCCGCAGTGGGTCTGGATGCCGCGCAGTTCGTCGAGCTCAAAATCAAAACCGTCGGCGATCACGCCGCCTTCGCGCAGGACGGAGGAGGGTTCTTCTTTGATCGTTTTCTGTAGCAACTCGACCAGCGTTTGGTCGGCTTGCAAGGCATCAGCAAGGCGCTCAATGAGCGGCTGATTTTGTGGGTCGGACTTCAGTCCGACGTCATTGTTATCGTGTCGGACTGAAGTCCGACCCACAAGGGCGGCCTGCAGTTGTGGCAAGGACTTCAGCGTGTCGCGCAGGCCGGAAAGGTCACGCGGCCTTGCGCTGCGCAGGGCGATGCGGGCAGTGATGCGCTCCACATCCACGCTGGATTTTAGGTGGTCGTGGACGGTGCGATGCAGTTCGTCAAGTTGCGCCACCGCATCCAGTCTCGCGCGTAGCACCAAACGGTCCCGCAACGGATGATGCAGCCAGTGCGCCAGCAAACGGCTGCCCATGTTGGTGGCGCAGGTGTCGAGCAGCGAGAGCAATGTCGGCGCGGGTTCGCCGCGCAGGGTCTGGGTAATCTCCAAGTTGCGCCTTGTGGCGGCGTCCATGCGCACGTATTCGTCGGCGTGGTAGACCTGCGCGCTGCGGATGTGGGCGATGCTCTGGCCTTGGGTGAGTTTGGCGTAGCCGAGCAGTGCGCCGGCGGCTTCGAGGCCGACGGTGAATTCGTCGCAGCCGAAACCGGCGAGGTCTCTGGTTCCGAACTGCTGGCACAGCGCGCGATGCGCGGTGTCGCGCTCGAAGTGCCAGTCGGGGAGGGATTTGTTGGCGGCGTTCTTGAACTGCGGCGCGCTGGTGCTTTCGGCGAACAGTATCTCGGAGGGTTGCAGACGTTCCAGTTCGGCGGGCAGTTGTTTGGCGGCGACTTCGGCGAGGGTGAGCTGGCCGGAGGCGAGGTTGAGCCAGGCGAGGCCGACTTCATTGCCGCGCGGGTGCAGCGCCAGCAGCAGGTTGTCGCGCTTCTCTTCCAGCAAGGCGGAGTCGGTGACGGTGCCGGGGGTGACGATGCGCACCACTTTGCGCTCGACCGGGCCTTTGCTGACGGCGGGGTCGCCGATCTGTTCGCAGATGGCGACGGACTCGCCCATCTTCACCAGCCGTGCCAGGTATTGCTCCACGGCGTGATAGGGCACGCCCGCCATCTTGATCGGCTGGCCGTTGGATGCGCCGCGCTGCGTCAGCGTGATGTCGAGTAACTTCGCCGCGCGCTCTGCATCGCCATGGAACAGCTCGTAGAAATCGCCCATGCGGTAGAACAGTAGCAGGTCGGGATGCTCGGCCTTGATGCGCAGGTATTGCTGCATCATCGGCGTATGCGTGGCGGTCACAGCGTTCAGCCTTTCAGACCTTCCGTCAGATGCGGGGCGATCAGCTTGAGTAATTGTTCGTGAATGTGCGGATTGCCGGCACAGATATGGCCACTGGCCATATAACTCTGGTTGCCCGCGAGGTCGCTGACGATACCGCCCGCTTCGCTGATGAGCAGCGCGCCGCCCGCCATGTCCCACGGTTTGAGACCGGTCTCGAAGAAGCCGTCGTAGCGACCCGCTGCCGTCCACGCCAGATCGAGCGAGGCTGCACCGGCGCGGCGCAGACCGGCAGTGTTCTGCATGACATCCTTGAAGATCGCCAGGTAGGCGTCCATATGCTCGAAGCGGGTGTAGGGAAAGCCGGTGCCGATCAGGCTGTCTTCCAACTCCTTGCGTTTACTCACGCGGAGGCGCTTGTCGTTGAGGAATGCGCCGCGTCCGCGCGTGGCGGTGAACAGGTCATTTTTGGTCGGGTCGTACACCACCGCCTGGGTCAGCACGCCGTTGTGTTGCAGCGCGATGGAGACCGCGTACTGCGGCACGCCGTGCAGAAAATTGGTGGTGCCGTCGAGCGGGTCGATGATCCACAGGTATTCCGATTCGCCTTGGGCGCCGCCTTCCTCTGCTAGAATCGCGTGGGTCGGATAAGCCTGCAGCAAAGCGTCCACGATGATGCGCTCGGCTGCGCGATCGACCTCGCTGACGTAATCCGCGTGGGATTTCTTGGTCACGGTGAGGTGGTCGAGGTTGTCGGCGGCGCGGTGGATCAGATTGCCGGCGCGACGCGCGGCCTTCACCGCAATGTTGAGCATGGGGTGCATAATTATTACGACCTTTTTAATGAACTGGGGAAATCCTGCGCGCATTTTAGTTTGAATCGGATGTTGAATAAACCCTAAAACACAACTTGCCCGCAGATTACGCAGATTCGCGCAGATTGAAAACCATCACCCAAACCAAAAATCGCACTCTAAACTTGGGGATCTAATCTGTGCGAATCTGTGTAATCTGCGGGCCGAGGTTTGATTTTCCATTGAACAAAATATGCTAGATAACATCAGAGTGGTGCTTAGCCACACCACCCATCCCGGCAACATCGGCGCGGCGGCACGGGCGATGCAGACCATGGGGCTGCGCCATTTATATCTCGTCAACCCGCGCCATTTCCCCGATGCGCAGGCGACCGCGATGGCCGCGGGCGCCGATGATGTGTTGCAGCACGCGATCGTGCGCGCCTCGCTGGATGAGGCGTTGCAGGGCGTGGCGTTCACGGTGGCGATGACGGCGCGGCTGCGCGATATTTCGATCGAAGTCAAAACCCCGCGCGAGGCGATGCCGCAGGTTTTGCAAGAGGCGGTGGCGCATCCGGTGGCGCTGTTGTTCGGCACCGAGATGTCCGGTCTGACCAACGATGAGGTGGGCAAGGCGCACTTGGGGGTGAATATCCCGTCCAACCCGGATTTTTCCTCGCTTAACATTGCGGCTGCGGTGCAGGTGATTGCATATGAGTTGAGCGTGGCAGCGGCAGCATTTAAACCGGAAAGTACGGCCATTCGGCCTGCGCCGCATGAGCGGGTGGAGGGTTTGTTTGCGCATCTGGAAAAGACCCTGGTCGAGATCGGATTTTTTACCACGCAGAATCCGGCACGGCTGATGCGGCGGCTGCGCCGCCTGTTTTCCCGTACCCGGCTGGAAGATGAAGAGATCAACATCCTGCGCGGCGTTCTGAGCACGGTGACCGCGTACAATGCGCGCCTGAAACAACGCTATGCGGAAGAACATCCCGATGTTCAAGAACATTAAAGAAGACATCGCCAGCGTATTCGCGCGCGACCCGGCGGCGCGCACCACGTTCGAGGTGCTGACCTGCTATCCGGGGCTGCACGCGCGCATCCTGCATCGGTTGACCAATAAGATGTGGCACGCCGGACTGAAATGGCTGGCACGTTTCACCTCGCATCTCGCGCGCTGGCTGACTGGTATCGAAATCCATCCGGGGGCGACCATCGGGCGGCGTTTCTTCATCGACCACGGCATGGGGGTGGTGATAGGCGAGACAGCCGAGATCGGCGACGACGTGACGCTGTATCACGGCGTGACTCTGGGCGGCACCTCGTGGAAGGAAGGCAAGCGCCACCCGACGCTGGGTAACGGGGTGGTGGTGGGCGCGGGCGCAAAGATCCTGGGCCCGATTCTTATTGGTGCCGGTGCGAAGATCGGCTCCAACGCGGTGGTGGTGAAGGACGTGCCGGCGGGGGCGACGGCCGCCGGAATTCCGGCGCGCGTTCTCGATGATGCCAAAAAATCATCCGGCTTTAACGCCTACGGTCTCAGCATCGACCAGAACGACCCGGTGGCGAAGGCACTGCACGGCCTGATCGGCCACAGTGTCTCGGTCGATCAGCGCATCGAACACATTCTGCAGCAACTCGAGAAGATGGGTGTGCAGCTCGAAGACGAGCAGGCGACGGCCGACAAGTTCGATCCAAACTACCTGAACAAGATAGTTGACTAAAAAAATCGGGTATCCTATGATTCTGGCCAGTCCGGTCGGCACAGGGTGTTTGTCCGGCAGAGGCTGGAGCTTCCAACTTTTTCGAGGGGTATGCGATGCGTCTGACAACTAAAGGCAGGTTTGCGGTAACGGCGATGGTGGATTTGACCCAGCGCGGCGGCAAGGGGCCGATCACCCTGGCGGCTATCAGCGAGCGGCAGAAAATTTCTCTGTCCTATCTGGAGCAATTGTTCGCCAAACTGCGCAAGAACAATATCGTCGCCAGCGTGCGCGGTCCGGGCGGCGGTTATTGCCTGTCCCGGCCGGCCAGCAAGATTTCCATTGCGGAGATCGTGCTGGCGGTGGATGAGCCGCTGGATGCCACCAACTGCGGGCGCATGGGCACCTGCATGGACGGCAAGCCGTGCTCGACGCATGAATTGTGGATGGAATTGAGCGACCGTATCTACGAATATCTGCATCAGGTGAGCTTGCAGCAGGTGGCTAACGGACAGGTGAAGTCGGAGAGTTCGCGTACTTCCACCATCGTAATGCCGTCAAAGACGGTTAGCGCGCCCCTTGCGGCTTGAGGAAAACAGGAAATGGCAAAGCAAATGAAACTTCCAATCTATATGGACTACTCCGCGACTACGCCGGTCGATCCGCGCGTGGCGGCGGTGATGATTCCTTTTTTGACTGAAAAATTCGGTAATCCGGCTTCTCGTTCGCACGCTTACGGCTGGGAGGCGGAGGCCGCGGTCGAGCGCGCACGCGAACAGGTCGCGGCACTGGTCAATGCCGACCCGAAGGAGATCGTGTGGACTTCCGGCGCGACCGAGTCGAACAATCTGGCGCTGAAGGGCGCGGCTAATTTCTATGCGAGCAAAGGCAAACACATCATTACCGTGCAGACCGAGCACAAAGCCATACTCGATACCGTGCGCGAGCTGGAACGGCAGGGTTTTAGCGCGACCTATCTGGCCCCGGAAGCGAACGGACTGGTCGACCTGGACAAGCTCAAGGCCGCGATCCGACCCGATACCATTCTGGTGTCGGTGATGTATGTGAACAACGAGATCGGCGTGATCCAGGACATTCCCGCCATCGGCGAACTGTGTCGCGAAAAGGGCGTGCTGTTGCATGTCGATGCGGCGCAGGCGACCGGCAAGGTTGTGATCGACCTGCAGCAACTCAAGGTCGATCTGATGAGTTTTTCCGCGCACAAGACTTACGGCCCCAAAGGGATCGGCGCGCTGTACGTGCGGCGCAAACCGCGCGTGCGACTGGAAGCGCAGATGCACGGCGGCGGACATGAGCGCGGTTTCCGTTCCGGCACCCTGGCGTCGCACCAGATCGTCGGCATGGGTGAGGCGTTCCACATCGCGAAGGAAGAAATGGCGACCGAGAACGAGCGTATCCGCATGCTGCGCGATCGCTTGTGGACCGGCTTGTCGAACATGGAAGAGGTGTATCTCAACGGCGACATGGAACGCCGTGTGCCGCACAATCTGAACGTGAGCTTTAATTTTGTCGAGGGAGAATCGCTGATCATGGCGATCAAGGACATCGCGGTGTCCAGCGGTTCGGCCTGCACTTCGGCCAGCCTGGAGCCGTCCTATGTGTTGCGCGCCCTGGGACGCAACGACGAACTGGCGCACAGCTCGATCCGCTTCACCGTCGGCCGCTTCACCACCGTCGAGGAGGTGGATTACGCGATCGCGTTGCTGCACGACAAGATTGGCAAGCTGCGCGAACTGTCGCCGTTGTGGGATATGTTCAAGGAAGGTGTGGATCTGAACAGCGTGCAGTGGGCCGCCCACTGACAGGCAGATAAAGGAGAAAGAAAATGGCATACAGCGAAAAAGTACTGGATCACTACGAACATCCGCGCAACGTGGGTTCGATGGACAAGAACGACGAGTTCGTCGGCACCGGCATGGTGGGTGCCCCCGCCTGCGGCGATGTGATGAAATTGCAAATCAAGGTCGGCAAGGACGGCGTGATCGAGGACGCGAAATTCAAGACCTACGGTTGCGGTTCGGCCATCGCCTCCAGTTCACTGGTGACGGAATGGGTCAAGGGCAAAACCGTGGATCAGGCGCTGGCGATCAAGAACACGCACATTGCCGAAGAGCTGGCGTTGCCGCCGGTGAAGATCCACTGCTCGATCCTGGCGGAAGACGCAATCAAGGCGGCGGTCGCCGATTACAAGTCAAAGCATGGCGCGACGGTGGAGACTGCCGCCTGCAACGCGAACAAATAGGAGACTGGCATGGGCATCACGCTGACCGAGAACGCGGCGAAGCATGTGCAAAACTTTATGGCCAAGCGCGGCAAAGGCGTTGGTTTGCGTCTGGGCGTGCGTACCAGCGGCTGTTCCGGCATGGCCTACAAGCTGGAGTTTGCAGATGCGGTCGGCGAGGGCGATCTGGAATTTGACAGCTACGGCGTGAAACTGCTGGTCGATGCGCAAAGTTTGCCTTATATCGATGGCATGGAGCTCGACTACACACGCGAAGGACTGAACGAGGGCTTCAAGTTCAACAACCCGAACGTCAAGGATTCCTGCGGCTGCGGCGAAAGCTTCACGGTTTGATGGGCTTGAAATTGCTCAGACGAACAGGGAATCTGGCATGAACATCGGGTCTGCCGATTTGCAGCAGGATTTTTTCGCGCTCTTCGATCTTCCCCGCAGTTTCCAGCTCGACAGCGCAGCACTCGATTTGAGCTATCGCGAACTGCAATCCCGGGTTCATCCGGATAAATTCGCCCATCTCTCCGATACCGAACGCCGCCTGTCGGTACAGTGGGCGACGCGCGTGAACGAGGCGTATCAGACCTTGCGTTCGCCGCTGGCCAGAGGGCGCTATCTGCTGTCGCTGCACGGGGTGGATACGCAAGAAGAAACCAACACGGCAATGCCGGTCGATTTTCTGATGCAGCAGATGGAATTGCGCGAGGCGCTGGAAGCGGCGCGGCAAAGCAAGGACATGGCGGCGCTGGATGAGATGGAGACGCGGGTGAAACAGATGATCGGTGCGCTGCAACAACAACTTGCGCTGGCGCTGGATGAGCAACGGGATGATGCGGCCGCCGCCGGTATCGTGCGCAAGCTGAAATTTATGGAAAAGATCGCGGAAGAAATTGGCGCCGCATTCGACGAACTGGATTCCTGATCATGGCATTACTGCAAATCTCCGAACCCGGCCTTTCGGCTGCGCCGCACCAGCACCGCCTTGCCGTCGGTATTGATCTCGGCACCACCAATTCTCTGGTGGCTACGGTGCGCAACGGCATCAGTGTGGTGCTGAACGATGATGACGGCGCAGCCCTGTTGCCTTCTGTGGTGCACTACGCGGTGGGTGGGGCAGTGCAGGTTGGCCTGCCTGCGCAGGCCGCACAGAATGCCGACCCGCAGAACACCATCGTGTCGGTCAAACGCTTCATGGGGCGCGGGTTGAAAGATATCGGCGACGCGGTTGATCTGCCCTACCGTTTTGTCGATGCGCCGGGCATGGTGCAATTGCGCACGGTCGCCGGGGTGAAGAGTCCGGTCGAAGTTTCCGCCGAAATCCTTAAGGTGTTGCGCGACCGCGCCGAACGCTCGCTTGGCGGCGCGCTGGTGGGCGCGGTGATTACCGTGCCGGCCTATTTTGACGATGCGCAACGCCAGGCGACCAAGGACGCCGCGCGGCTGGCGGGGATCAACGTGCTCCGGCTACTCAACGAGCCGACCGCCGCCGCCATTGCCTACGGCCTGGATAACGCCTCCGAAGGCGTGTATGCGGTGTATGACCTGGGCGGCGGCACCTTCGACATTTCCATTCTGAAATTGTCGCGCGGCGTATTCGAAGTACTGGCGACCAATGGCGATTCCGCCCTGGGTGGTGACGATTTCGATCAGCGCATCTACTGTTGGATCCTGGAAAAATCCGGCCTCTCCCAGTTGAGCGCGAACGATACGCGTTTATTGCTGACCCATGCCCGCGCCGCCAAGGAGCAACTGACCGACAATGCGCAGACGCAGATCACCGCCGTGTTGGGCGGGGGCGAGTTGGTCAATGTGACGCTGACCCGCGATGAGTTCGATGCAATGACGCAGAACTTGCTGGCGCGCACACTGCAACCGACGCGGCGCGCGCTGCGCGATGCCAGACTTTCGGTCGAAGAGGTCAAAGGCGTGGTGATGGTTGGCGGTTCCACGCGCATGCCGCAGGTGCAGCGCGCGGTCGCCGAATTTTTCAGGCAGACACCGTTGACGAATCTCGATCCGGACAAGGTGGTCGCGCTGGGCGCGGCGATCCAAGCCAATGTACTGGCGGGCAACCGAGGCGGGGACGAGTGGCTGTTGCTGGATGTGATTCCGCTCAGCCTCGGCATCGAGACGATGGGCGGGCTGGTCGAGAAGATCATGCCGCGCAACAGCACCATCCCGAGCGCGCGCGCGCAGGAATTCACCACCTACAAGGACGGCCAGACGGCGATGAGCATCCACGTGCTGCAGGGCGAGCGCGAGCTCGTGAGCGATTGCCGTTCGCTGGCGAAGTTCGAGCTGCGCGGCATTCCGCCCATGGTGGCCGGATCGGCGCGCATCCGTGTCACGTTCCAGGTGGATGCCGATGGCTTGCTCAACGTGTCGGCGCGCGAGACCAATAGCGGCGTGGAGGCGGCGGTAGCGGTTAAACCCGCCTATGGTTTGCAGGACGACGACATTACGCGCATGTTGCAGGACGCCAACCGGCATGCGCGCGACGACATGCTGGCGCGCGCCTTGCGCGAGCAGCAGACCGAGGCGCACCAATTGTTGGAAGCGGTGGATAATGCGCTGGCGCAGGATAGTGCATTGCTGGACGAGGCGTCGCGCCGGCGAATCCGCGCGAGCATGGAAGGTTTGCGCGCCGTGGTCGATGGCGGCGACCACAACGCGATCAAGCGCGGTATCGAGGCGCTGAATCAGGCGACGGTCAGCTTTGCCCAGAAACGCATGGACCTGAGCGTGTCACGCGCATTGAAGGGGCACAAAATGTCCGAACTGGAAAAAAATTAACATGACCCAAATCATCGTATTGCCGCATGAAGAACTTTGCCCCAAGGGCGCGCTGTTCGAGGAACAGCCGGGCAAATCCATCTGCGATGCATTGCTCGACCACGGCATCGAGATCGAGCACGCGTGCGAGAAATCCTGCGCCTGCACCACCTGCCACGTCATTGTGCGCGAAGGGTTCGACAGTTTGGCCGAAGCGAGTGAATTGGAAGAAGATATGCTGGACAAGGCGTGGGGGCTGGAAGCGAACTCGCGCCTGAGCTGCCAGGCGATTGTAGGCAAGCAGGATATGGTGATCGAGATTCCAAAATATTCGATCAATATGGCGAAAGAAGGACATTCAAAATGAAATGGAAAGATGTGCGCGACATCGCGATCACGCTGGCTGAAAAATATCCTGCAGTCGATCCGCTAAAGGTGAACTTCGTTGACCTGCACAATTATGTGGTCGGGCTGGACGGTTTCGATGACGATCACGGCCACGGTGGCGAGAAGGTGCTGGAAGCGATTCAGGCGACCTGGATCGACGAGACGGAATGAGATGGCAAAACGATTGAACGCACGATCGAACCGCTGGCTGTATCTGGTCGGTGCGCTGGTGGTGGGCGGCCTGTTCAGTGCTGCCCTGTATTTACAATACATCCTGCGCGAAGAGCCGTGCCCGTTGTGCATGCTGCAGCGCGTCATCTTCATCGCCATCGGCGCATTGTTTCTCATTGCTGCCGCGCACAACGCCGGGCGCATCGGCAGCCGCATCTACTCGGCCCTGATCGCGCTGTTCGCGCTGGGTGGTGTGGCGACCGCATCGCGCCACATCTGGCTGCAACATCTGCCGAAGGACCAGGTGCCCGCCTGCGGTCCCGGCCTGGATTACCTGTTGCAGAACTTTCCGCTGGCCGAAGTGTGGCAGGAGCTGATGCACGGCTCCGGCGAATGTGCGGAGAAAGGCTGGACATTCCTCACGCTCGGCATTCCGGAGTGGTCGCTGATCTGGTATGTCATGCTCGGGGGATGGGCACTGTGGGTTGGATTCAAAGCCGCCAATCGTTGATCAAAAAACAGGGGCCGGATTACAGACGCGACCTTTGTAGCCATTGCACCACGCCTTTGCCGGCGGCATGACCGCTGGCGAAACAGGCTGTCAGAAGATAGCCTCCCGTGGGGGCTTCCCAGTCCAGCATTTCGCCCGCGCAGAATACGCCGGGAATTCGTTGCAACATCAGGCTTTGATCAAGTGCCGCAAATTCCACCCCGCCCGCACTGCTGATGGCTTCGCTCAAGGGGCGCGGCGCGACGAGTCGCAACGGAAACATTTTTATGGTCTGTGCCAGCAGAACGGGGTCGTGCATCTGTTCCTCACTCAACACCTCGCGCAATAGATTGGCTTTTACCCCTTTCAGCCCCAGACGGCTTTGCAGATGGCTGGCGAGTGAGCGCGCGCCGCGCGGGTGTGCCGCTTCCCGTTGCACCCGTTGCAATGGCCAGTCCGGTTGCAGATCGAGATGCAGCAACGCCTCACCGTTCACTTCGATTTCGTCGCGCAGGGCGGCAGAGAGCGCATAGATCAAGCCGCCCTCGATGCCGTGTGTGCTAATAAGACACTCCCCGTTCCGACGCAGATTACCGAAACAGGCGGCGATAGATTTTAGCGGCGCGCCCGCATAGCGCTGGCGGAAGTGATCGCTCCATCCTATGTCGAAACCGCAGTTGGCCGGACGCAGCGGTGCGAGGGGGATACCGCGCGCAGCCAGCAACGCGGCCCATGCGCCATCCGAGCCGAGTTGCGGCCAACTCGCGCCGCCGAGCGCCAGCACCGTCGCATCGGCACTTATCCGGCTTTCACCTTCCGGCGTGGCGAAACGCAATAAGCCGGATTCGTCCCATCCCAGCCAGCGCCGGCGCAGGTGAAAAGTCACGCCCTGTTCGCGCAACCGGTGCAGCCAGGAGCGCAACAGCGGTGCCGCTTTCATCTCTTCCGGAAAAACGCGGCCGGAGCTGCCGACAAACGTTTCAACCCCCAGTCCATGCAACCAGCGGCGCAACGCATCGGGCGAAAAAGCCTGCAACAGCGGCTCGATTTGCGCGCGCCGCGCGCCGTAGCGCGCCACAAAATCTTCGAAGGCTTCGGCGTGGGTGATATTGAGTCCCCCTTTGCCCGCCATCAGGAATTTGCGTCCCGCGCTGGGCATTGCATCATGGACGCCGGTGCGGATTCCGGCCTGCGCCAGCACTTCTGCGGCCATTAGTCCGGCGGGGCCGGCGCCGATGATCACGACCCCGCCGGCAGATGTTTGCTGTGTCATGGTTTAGTCAAACAAAAAAGGATTGTGCGATAGCGCGGCGGCGACGATATAGAGTAATACTGCCTGCGCCGACAGCCAGGCCAGCAGGCGCGCGCGGCGGCTGCGGGCGAAGCGGAATGCCAGCATGCCGAGGCCGATGTAAAGCAGCAATGCAAAGATCTTGGCCTCCAGCCAGGGCGAATTGAACGGGGTATAGCCCATTTGCCAGGCAAGCGCGATGGCGCTGGCCAGCAAGACAGTGTCGATGGTGTGCGGTACGATTTTTGTCCAGCGCCGGTGCGACACGGAAGATTCACTCAACATCCAGACGCCACGCAAAAAAAACAGGGTGAAGCTGAGTGCCACGGCGCTGATGTGGATGAGTTTGAGTACTGTCATGCGTCGACCCGTTCAGCGCGTGGCTAGATCGAAGCGCGCCTGCGCCCGTTGCTGCGCCAGCCAATACACTTCGGTCAGGTCGTCGATGCTGATATCGAGCACACTGTCCTGTTGCGCAAGCACCCATTCCAGGTCTTCCTGCTGCGGGATGATCATCAGCGGCTTTTCCGCAGCGCGCATGTGCTTGGGCGGCTTTTGCGGATAACGCCGGCGCGGCAGGAAATTGTTGATAAGCAAAGCCAGCAGCAGCGAGATCAGCGCATTGGCCAGCACGATCAGCGCGCTCCACAGTAATCCCATTTGCTGGAACTGGCTGGCACCGATGACCAGCGTCAGCGCGGTGGCCGCGCCAGGGGGGTGCAGGCAGTTCAGCACATACATCAGGAAGATTGCGCCGCCGACAGCGATACCCGCTGCCAGCAGCGGATCGCTGATGTACGCCATGCTTAACCAGCCGCAAATGGCCGAGAATAGATGGCCGCCGACCAGATTCCATGGTTGTGCCAGCGGGCTATGCGGCACGGCATAGAGCAATACCGCCGAGGCTGCCATCGAACCCAGCAGCAATAACGGGAATTGTGGTTGCGGCAGAAAGTGCAGGACACTGGCCAGCAGGAAGATGCCCAGGCCGCCCGCCACACCGCTGCGCAGTTTTTCGGCAAAAGGGGCGGGCAGAGGGTGTGGTTTGAACGATTGGAGCAGGGTCGTCGGTTTCATTTTGGCAGGGCGATTTTCACCGGCAACAAATCGGCCAGCGTGCTTTCGTTGAGCGAGGCAAGAAAAGATTTCTGCGCCTTGAAAAACAGTTTGCGCAAGCGGCAGCTGGGCAATAGCGGGCAGGCGTCATTGGTCGTGCCGTCCTTCATGCAGAACACCAGCGCCATGCTGGTCTCCATCCGTTCCACCACCTCGCCGATGCGAATCGCGCGCGCCTCGCGCGCCAGCAGGATGCCGCCGTTGCGCCCGCGTACGCTGCTCACCAGTCCCGCCGCGACCAGTGTCATGACGACCTTCATCAGATGAGTTTTTACGATATCGAAGGCTTTGGCGATCTCGGCGATGGTCGCGGGTTCGCCCTTTTGTCCCAGATAGATCAGGGTGCGCAGGGCGATGTCGGTGGATAAGTTGAGTTGCATGGCAAATTCCTCTGTTTGGCCTGGCGCGAATTATAGGCGACAGGCGGCCAGGCGTTGGGTGCATGAATAATACATTCAAAACTATTGCATGTTTGGAAAAACAGTAATACATTGCCAACAGATGAATCTTTAATACCGCTGATTTTTGAGGGGGTAATATGATTGAACCGGCCAGTCTTGCCAATTTCTTCACCATCTTCTTCAGCTCCGCGATGGTGATCATGCTGGGTGCCTTGTATGCGCTGTTGTTCGCCTATTCGCGCATCAAAGTCATCCCGTTTCTCATGCCTTTGGCTTACCTGTCCTATGCGGGATTATTCGCCTTCACGCTGATGCTGGCGAACGCTGCCAACCTGCTGGCGTACCCGCTGTGGGCGACGGTCGTGGTTTTTATGCTGGTCGGTTATCTGTTGGCGCCACACGCAATCTGGCACCTGTGTGTTGGCACGCATGCCGAGGTAAAAGCGCAGGCGGAAGTCCTGCCGGTCGAGAATTCTTAACCAGGAAAAAGGAGAGAAACATGGCAACCAGTCAGTGGTGGGCGTCGGAATCGTTCTGGCGCAAAACGGCAATCTGGGTGACGGGAGGCTCGTTCATCGTGCTGATCCTGTTGACCATGGATACCCTGCCGCAAATATCAACCGGATCGCAGCGTGTGCCGGCCTATTCTGTGATCAACCATCGCATTGAATACAAGTTCGACGAGCAGCGAAAAGTGCAGGTGCCGGTGCTTGGGGCGATGGAGCCCTTGTTCGGCAAGGAGTTGAACGAGGCTGAAGCCGAAGCGCTGGTGAAATTGGGCAAACTGACCATCCAGGCAAAGAACTGCATGAACTGCCATACCCTGTTGGGCAATGGCGCGTATTACGCCCCCGACCTGACCAAAGCCTGGCTCGACCAGTATTGGGGCACCAAAGAGATTCGCGAGGAGCAGATGGTCGAGTTCATCAAGGATCCATCCACCCGCCTGCACAACGGCATCGGGCGGCGCATGCCCCGGCTCGGTGTGACGGATGAAGAGGCGCGCGGCGTCGTGGCCTTCCTCAAGTGGATGTCCAGCATCGACACCAACGGCTTCCCCTATAACTTCAAATCCATCGAACAGGAGAATTGATCATGGCAACGCTAGGAAAGTTGGATAGTGCCAACCTGAACGGTGGGCAGAAGCTGGCAGTCAAATATTTCACTGTCGCACTGGTATTGCTCGGGGCGCAGGTGCTGTTTGGCCTGTTCGCGGGCATGCAATATCTCAAGCCCGACCTGTTCTACGAGACGCTCGATTTCAGCGTCAACCGCATGGTGCACATCAATGCCTTGGTGGTGTGGCTGCTGTACGGATTTCTCGGCTCGGTGTACTGGTTGCTGGAAGAGGAATCGGAACACAAGGTGGTCGGCCTCAAGCTGGGCAACCTGATCTTCTGGGTGCTGACGGCGGCAGTCACGGTGGTGGTGCTGGTCTATCTGTTCGTGCAGATCGGCCCCGGCAAGGAGTCCAGTCTGTGGCTGATCAACGAGGGGCGCGAATACATCGAAGCGCCGCGCTGGGCAGACATCGGTATCGTGGTCAGCGTGCTGGTGGTTTTCTACAATGTTGCCGCCACTTTTAGCAAAGGCCGCTACACCGGCATCGGCGGAGTCCTAGTGCTGGATATGCTGGCGCTGTTCGGCATTTATCTGGCCGGCATGTTCTACACCACCAATATCTCGGTTGACCAATACTGGTGGTGGTGGGTGATTCACCTGTGGGTCGAAGCAACGTGGGAAGTGATGGTCGCCTGCATCATGGCTTACGGCTTGATGCGCGTGCTGGGCGTGCGGCGCAAGATTGTCGAGACCTGGCTGTACATTGAGGTCGCCCTGATGTTCGGTTCCGGCATCCTCGGCCTCGGTCACCACTACTTCTGGATCGGCACGCCGGAATACTGGTTCAGCATCGGCGGTTTCTTCTCCGCGCTGGAACCAATTCCGCTAGTGGCGATGGTGGTGCATGCCGTGTTCGACGCAGGCGCGCGCCATGCCAAGAACTCCAACCATCCGGCCATGGCCTGGCTGATCGCGCATGCCTTCGGCAACTTCTTCGGCGCCGGCGTGTGGGGTTTCATGCACACGCTGCCGCAGATCAACCTCTATACCCACGGCACGCAATGGTCGGCTTCGCACGGTCACCTTGCCTTCTTCGGCGCCTATGCCACCATCATCATCGCCATGTTCTATCTGGCGCTGCAGTACTGGCGCGGCAAGACATGGATGGCGGGCGAGCTGCCGGGCAACGGCTGGAAATGGAAATGGTCTCTGGGCTTGCTCAACCTTGGCATGGTCGGCATGACTGTGTCCATGCTGGTCTCGGGCTACGTCCAGTCGCAGATCGAACGCGCCATCGAAGGATCAACCTGGATCGGCTATTTCGCCGCCCAGGCGCATCCCTGGTTCACCCAGGGCATGTGGTGGCGTGAACTGTTCGGCGTGATGTTTGCGGTCGGCTTCGTGCTGCTGGTGTGGGACCTGTTGACCATAGGCCGCGGCGAGACGCGCGCGATGCAGCCCGCTGTAGCAGAGGAATAGACAAGTATGCAATGTGAAAGGCCCACTCGTGCATAGCGGGTGGGTTTTTTTCTGCGCAATTCAATATTTTCACTTAAGTTCGGGAGATGATGATGAAAATGCACTCTGAAAAATCACATGTGGCGCTGGCTGTCGTGGCTGCGCTGGCGTTCATGTTCCAGGCGGGTAATGCGGCGGCAGAAGCGCGCGTGGCAGCGGAGGATGCCGCGCATCACGCGGGCAGTTCGCCGGTCGGTTCGGTGTTGATGCACAAGAATTCGAATGCGGATGCGCCGGCGATGACTGCGGCGGAATTCGATCAGGCACGCCAGCTTTATTTCGAGCGTTGCGCCGGCTGCCACGGCGTACTGCGCAAAGGCGCGACCGGCAAGCCGCTGACACCCGCGACCACGTTGGGGCAGGGCACGGATTACCTCAAGGCCTTCATCGGCTACGGCTCGCCCGGCGGGATGCCAAATTTCCTCACCTCCGGCGATTTCAACGAGCAGGAAGTCGATTTGATGGCGCGTTACCTTCAACAGGAGCCGCCCGTACCACCGGAATGGGGCATGAAAGACATGCTTGGCAGCTGGAAGCTGGTGGTCAAGCCGCAAGACCGCCCGAAGAAGAAAATGAACAAGGTCAATCTGCGCAACGTGTTCTCGGTGACCTTGCGCGATGCGGGTGAAGTGGCGCTGATCGACGGCGATACCAAACAGATATGGGGCATCGTCAAAACCGGTTATGCGGTGCACATCTCGCGCGTATCGGCCTCGGGTCGCTACGTGTATGTGATCGGGCGCGACGGAAAACTGGACTTGATCGACATGTGGTACGCGCAGCCGACCGTGGTGGCAACACTCAAAATCGGCATCGAGGCGCGTTCGGTCGAGACTTCAAAATTTAAGGGCTACGAGGACAAGTATGCGGTCGCCGGCTCCTATTGGCCGCCGCAGTACGTCATTACCGAGGGCGATACGCTCAAACCACTGAAGATTGTATCCACGCGCGGCATGACGGTGGACGGCGAATACCATCCGGAACCGCGCGTCGCCTCCATCGTGGCTTCGATGCTCAAGCCGGAATGGGTGATCAACATCAAGGAGACCGGCATGATCCAACTGGTGGATTACGCCGACATCAAGAATCTGAAGACGACCACCATCGAGTCGGCGAAGTTTCTGCATGACGGCGGCTGGGATTCGACCAAGCGTTATTTCCTGGTGGCGGCCAATGCCTCCAACAAGGTCGCCGTGGTGGATACCAAGCTGGACAAGCTGGCCGCACTGGTGGATACCGCAGCCAAGCCGCACCCGGGGCGCGGCGCGAATTTCGTGCATCCCAAGTTCGGTCCGGTTTGGGCAACCTCGCACCTGGGCGCGGACGTGATCTCGCTCATCGGTACCGATCCGGTCAAGCATCCGAAGCAGGCATGGAAAGTGGTGCAGGAGTTGAAGAATCACGGTAGCGGCTCGCTGTTCGTCAAGACCCATCCGCAATCCCGCAACCTGTGGGTGGATGCGCCGCTCAATCCGGACAAGGAGTTGTCGCAGTCGGTGTCGGTGTACGACATCCGGAATCTGGACAAAGCACCCGAGGTCATCAACCTGGTCAAACTGTCCGGCCTGCCGGAAAGCAAGGCGGTGAAGCGGGTGGTGCATGCCGAGTACAACGCCAGCGGCGATGAAGTCTGGTTCTCACTGTGGGCGGGCAAGACCGAGCAATCGGCCATCGTCATCATGGATGACAAGACGCGCAAGGTGAAAGCGGTTATCAGCGATCCGCGTCTGATCACGCCGACCGGTAAGTTCAACATCTGGAACACGCAGGAAGATATTTACTAAACCGCATGATGTACCGCGAGGGGCGGGTTCATCCCGCCCTTCTTGAAGCCAAAAAAAGACATGAAGAAAAATCGCTTGGGCCGCGTACAGAAACTATTTTTGCTGTCGTTTATTCTGGCGGTACCTGGCGGTGCTGCATCGGCAGAGGAAAGCGAACTGGCCTTTACCCTGGATGAAGTGGTAGTGACTGCGACGCGGTCGGTGGTCGCCGTTGCAGACGCCCCTGCTGCGGTGACCGTGGTGAATGCCCGGGACATACAGAACAAAAATGCCTCACGCCTGGGCGATGTCCTGGATCAGGTCCCCAGTCTATATTTGCGCGGCGGGGCGCTCGGCCAATCGCAGGGCACCATTGGCACCAGCGGCATGTCATTGCGCGGGGTGGATCAAAACAAGACACTCATCCTGCTCGACGGTCAACCCATCCAGGATGCCAGTTCCGGCAAGGTGAATTGGCGCATTCCGTTCGTCGAGGATATCGGCCGGGTCGAAGTCGTGCCCGGCGCATTCTCTTCGCTGTACGGCAGCAACGCCATCGGCGGCGTGATCAACATCATCACCAAGCAGCCGGACAAGCACGAATTCACGGCAAGGATAAAGAAAGGCTGGGGCGATGCCGGCGGCGAGGATGCCAGCGTTTACTTCCGCGACAGGATGAAGAACGGGCTGGGATTCGTCGGCGGGGTCGGCTACCAGAACCGGGATGGCTATGTGAACGAATTTGTCGTCAAGGTTCCGGTAGTCGGGGTGCCCGGCACGCCAGTCACCGGCGCACAGGCGACCACAACGAGAGATGGCACACCGGCCTACCTGATTGGTGATCTGGGAGCGGTTCCCTGGCACGCGACCAATGCAACCGCCAAGTTGTTCTATGACTTGAACCCAACCGACAAGCTGTACGCCGGCATTAACCATGAGGAGACCAGAGTGGGGTACACCCATTTCAATACTTACCTCACCAATACCGCAAGCGGCGCACCTGTTTCGAGCGGGACCCTGGATATCAATGGGCAGCGTGTCGTATTGTCCGGATATGATTTTTTGCTGTGGTCATACGCGCCGCTGAACGAGACCGACACGCGATATTTTGCCGGTTACGAGGCAACCTTGAATGGCGCATATCGATTGAAGATGAATATCGGGAAAATCGAGCGTGCCTACAGCTTCACGCTGGCGGGTGCCACCCCCGCGACGACCTGGGACAACGGACCGGGCAAACTGTCGGACACGCCGAACGAAGGTCTCGATGGCACCGTTGAATTGACCTTTCCGGTCGGTGCAAAGCAGGTTGTGGTGGCGGGTTTTGCCCTGCACAGGGATTCCGTGAATCAGCAAATCTTCGCGCTTTCCAACTGGCGCGATCCGGCTACACGCACGACGGTGAACAGCACGTTCAACGGTAAATCGACGACGACCTCGCTGTTTGTTCAGGATGAAATCGGCGCAACGGAATCGCTAATGTTCTACCTCGGTGGGCGCCTGGATAAATGGGAAACCCGGGGCGACAATTCATCGGCTGTGGCGCCGGTGGGCGCCAATGTCTTTCCGCAGCGCAGTGTTTCCGCGTTCAGTCCCAAGCTGTCGGCGGTGTATCGGGCAACCGCAGTTGCCACCGTCCGCGCCTCATTTGGCCGGTCTTTTCGCGCACCGGCCAATCAGGACCTGTACACCTCTTCGACCAGCCGTGGCCGGACGACTACCGGCGACCCCAACCTGCAGCCGGAGCGGGGTACAACATGGGAAGTGGGCGGTGAAGTGCGATTGGGCGAAGAAACCAGGCTGACTGCCACCTACTTCGAGACGCGGTTGAGCGACCTGATCTATGTGAGACAAGATTCAGCTACACAGTCGACGCGTATCAATGCGGGGTTGGCCAGGATCAGCGGGATCGAGCTGGCAGCCAGCAGCAGATTGACCAATTGGCTGGTGCTCAATGCCAACTATGCCTACATCGGCTCGGAGATATTGGAAAATGCGGCCGATCCTTTGAGTGTCGGCAAGCGGCTGGTGGATTCTCCGAAGAACATCGCCGGTATCGGACTGACAGCCGAACAAGGTCGCTGGACAGGCACATTGAGCGCGCGCTATGTCAGCCACATTTTCTGGACAGCGCAAAATACCGACGTGGTGGAGGGCGTGCCGGGCAGCTACGATGCGCACACCATGGTGAACGCCAAGCTGGGCTATGCGTTTACGGATACTGTTAAAGCTACGGTCGCGGTCAACAATCTGTTCGACACACGTGCCTATTCGTACTTTCTGCTGCCAGGCAGGAATATGACGGCGGGGATGGATTTTTCGTTCTAGCCTTGACCGGTAAAACCGATGGCAAAGCGACGGCTCGGTTCATGCCTGTCCTCGGTTGATTTGCCTGACATGTTTCCGATACACCGCGATACTCTTAAAAACGCCTGCGCCAAGCAGGAATCCCTGTAGCGATAAACCCGCTGCCACCAGCCATGCCGCCCGGTCGAGGAACGGTGC
>Ga0210004_1000133_pt1 | contig 40231 bp, 37 predicted proteins | sample CryGey13umfilter_FD_185450 | JGI IMG/M metagenome (GOLD analysis project Ga0210004, IMG submission 185450) | Groundwater microbial communities from aquifer in Utah, USA - Crystal Geyser 4/8/14 3 um filter (SPAdes) (version 3) | ecosystem: Environmental > Aquatic > Deep subsurface > Groundwater...
AGGAGGTGCGCCCCTTTTTTACCCTATTTCATTTTCACACAAGAAAGTTTACACTACCAGGGAACATGGCGCAGACATACTCGAAGGCGGAAAAGTTGCTTTTGTAAGAAGAAAAGACAGATACGAATACTAAAGACAAAAAGTTTAAAAAACATGAAAACATAAGAACAATTATGTGGATAAAGATAATGAATATAGGCACAGCAAATGGCTTAATCTTATGCGAAATAGATTAGTATTAGTTAATATTTACTAAAGGAAGAGAGTAAAAATGTTAGACATAAAAACACTTGAAACATGGCTCTGGGATGGGGCGTGCAGTATTCGCGGGGCGGTGGATGCGCCGAAATTCAAAGATTACATCCTGCCGCTTATTTTTATAAAACGCATTTCAGATGTATTTGAAGATGAGTTAAAACGTTTAAGTGATAAGTTCAGCGATGAAAAGGTCGCTTATGATTTAGCGCGGAAGGATCACAAGCTTGTCCGCTTTTTTATTCCCCGCTCTTCAACATGGCCTGAGATACGCAAGAAAACAAAGAATATCGGAGAGGAATTAACCGACGCTATCCGCACAATTGCCAAAGAAAACCCAAAATTGCAGGGCGTAATTGATATTGCTGATTTTAATGCCAAGGTCAGCGGGCAGAGGATTGTTGATGATGGGAAGCTGAGTCAGCTTATTGAAGTTATTAGCCGTCATAGAGTCGGATTAAAGGATGCTGAGCCGGACATTCTCGGCAGGGCGTATGAATATCTTTTGCGAAAATTCGCTGAAGGACAAGGCCAGAGCGCGGGCGAGTTTTATACTCCCAAAGAAGTCGGATGGGTGATGGCGTATTGTCTTGACCCGAAGCAGGGGCAGGAAGTGTATGACCCGGCATGCGGCTCAGGCGGTCTTCTTGTTAAATGCCAGCTTGCCTTAAAAGACAAAGAAAAGAAAATTTCAAAACCGCTTCATCTTTACGGGCAGGAACAGAACCATGTTACCTACGCCATGGCCAAGATGAATATGTTTATCCATGATATGGAAGGCGATATTGCTATCGGCGATACTCTAATAAGCCCGAAGTTTCTTGACGGGAGCAGCCTTAAAAAATTTGACCTTGTGGTTGCCAATCCTATGTGGAATCAGGACGGCTACAACACACAGTTTTATGAAGGAGATACCTTTAACCGCTTTGACTGTGGTTATCCTCCAGCAAGTTCAGCCGATTGGGGATGGGTTCAGCTTATGTTTACATCTCTTAGTAATAATGGCCGCGCAGCAGTGGTTCTTGATACAGGAGCGGTTTCCCGCGGCTCAGGCAATCAGGGCTCAAACCGCGAAAAGGACATCCGCAAAAAGTTCGTGGATAACGATTGGATTGAAGCAGTGCTTTTGCTTCCGGAAAATCTGTTTTATAACACCACCGCGCCGGGCATTGTGCTTTTCTTAAACAAGAACAAGCCAAAGGAAAAGAAAGATAAAATCATGCTCATTAATGCCTCGCTTGAATTTGAAAAGGGCAGGCCAAAGAATTTTATTCCTGATGACAAGATTAAGAAAATCGCCAAGGCATTTCATGCTTGGAGAGATGTTGAGAAATTCATAAAAATAATCGGAAAAGATGAAGCGGTTAAGAATGATTATAACTTAAGCCCTTCTCGTTATGTTGGCAACGGTAAAGAAGAAGAATACCAGGATGTGGATGAGATTCTGGTTGAACTTGCTGAACTTGAGCAAGAGCGTATCAAAACAGATAAAGAGCTTAACGGCATATTAAAGAAGATTGGATATAAGGGGTTTTTGAAGTGATGGATTCCTCAATTCAGATAGAAAATACGTTGTTGGAACAATGCGATCATACTACTCTCGCAAACGAAGAGCTATTCGAATATTTGAATGGATTATGGAAAGGTAAAAAGCCACCATATGTAAATGTCAAGGTATTGCGGAATACAAATTTTAATAATGATGGGACGCTTTCATTGGAAGATGTGGCTGAATTGCCTGTTGAGGAGAAACAGTTTAGAAGAAGAAAATTAGTAGCTGGAGATATTATTTTAGAACGTTCAGGTGGCGGTCCTAAACAGCCTGTTGGCAGGGTTGTATTTTTTGATTTGCCTCAAGAAGATTATTCGTTCAGCAATTTTACTACTTGCATCAGAGTTAAAGATTGGGAAGTCCTTAATCCAGAATTTCTTTTGTACTATCTTCTTAGTTTTTATAATCAAGGTAATACCAATGAATTGCAGCAAAGAACCACGGGTATACGTAACCTAAATTTTTCAGATTATAAGAAGATAGCGATCCCTTTGCCTATGATTAAAGAGCAAACCTCAATCATTTTTGTGCTAGGAAAACTCCAACAAGTTATTGCTCAGCAAGAAAAAATCATCGCCAAAACCAAAGAGCTGAAGCGGTCGCTGATGCATCGGCTTTTCACCTATGGCCTGCGGGGTGAGGAGTTGAAGGAGACGGAGATTGGCTTGATGCCGGAAAGCTGGAATTTGGTATCCATTGGGGAATTAATTGCGAATAAAGTATTGTTTATACAAAATGGTTTCCCATGCGGAAAATGGAATGATAAAGGAATCGGAATCCTTCAGTTAAGGCCATTCAATATTTCGGACGAGGGATATATCGATTTAAACACAGTTAAGCATATTCAGACTGACAAAAAAATCGATTCGTATCTGCTAAGAAATGAGGATGTGATTTTTAACAATACTAATAGTGAGAAACTTGTCGGCAAAACAGCTTTGTGGCAGGCTGAAAAAGAAGCAGTTTTATCAAACCATATGACGATAATTAGAATTTCAAAGAAAGACAAACTGGTACCTTTATATTTAGCAAGATTATTGCATAAAAAATGGTTTGACAAATATTTTCGTAGTATATGCCAGCGCCATGTGAATCAAGCAAGTGTTGGCGTTGAAAGGATAAAAGGAGTTAGATTAGGATTGCCCTCTATAGCGGAACAAAAAGAAATAGCGTCAGTGTTTTATCAGCTCGATCAAAAGATTTGTAATGAGAATATAAAAAAAATGAATTTGGAATCTTTTTTCAAATCCATGCTTCAGCTTCTCATGACTGGTCAGGTCCGGGTGAAGGATATAGACTTTGGAGAAGACTATGAATAGGATTCTCCACGCAGTGCGTGGAGAATTTCGGGAGAAAAGAAATGAGTAAAAAACCAGAGATCAAAAATAACAAATGCTACTTAAAAATCAAATCCATTCTGGAAGAAGCCCGACACAATGTCTATAGACATGTCAATTTCGTTATGGTTCAAGCGTATTGGCATATCGGCAGGGAAATTGTAGAAAGCGAACAGCAGGGGAAAAAGAAGGCTGATTACGGAACAAAGCTTATTAATGAATTATCCTTGAAATTATCTAAAGATTTTGGCTCGGGTTTTTCTGTTCAGAGTTTGTGGAATATGAGACAGTTTTACCTGTATTTTCCAATTCTCTCCGCACTGCGGAGAGAATTGTCCTGGACACATTATAAAATACTGTTAAGGGTTGATAAACAAAACGCCAGAGATTTTTATTTAGAAGAATGTGCGAAATCCAACTGGAGCACAAGACAGCTTGAACGGCAAGTCTATTCATTTTATTACGAGCGTCTTCTGGTAAGCAAAAACAAGAAACCTGTTAAGCGTGAGGCTGACATGCGGGCAAAAGAACTGTCTGCATCTCCCGAAGAACAAATCAAAGATCCGTATGTGTTAGAGTTTTTGGGACTACGAGAAATGCCTCATTTGCGAGAAAGCCAGCTTGAACAGGCTCTTGTTGACCACTTGCAAAAATTTCTTTTGGAACTGGGACGCGGTTTTTCTTTTGTTGCAAGACAGATGCGTATATCCACCGAAACACAGCATTTTTATATTGACCTTGTTTTTTATAATTATCTTCTCAAGTGTTTTGTTATCATTGACCTTAAAACCACTAAATTGACGCATCAGGATATTGGTCAGATGGATATGTATGTCCGCATGTTTGAGGATAAAATGAAACAGCCCGGAGATAATCCGACCATCGGTATTATTCTTTGCACAGAAAAAGACGCAACTATTGTCAAGTATTCCATACTTAAAGGGAATAAGAAATTATTCGCCTCAAAGTATAAACTCTATCTTCCAACGGAAAAAGAACTGAAAGAGGAACTGGAGCGTGAAAAAAGGATGCTCGAAATGGAACTTAAACTGTTAAAATCAAAAGGCAAGAAATAAGAGGACAGATTAACGATGGCAAAGAAAAAACCTGCAAAGAATTCTGTTGAGAGTCTGAAGCATAAAGACAAGCGCAAGAACATCCCAACTGCAGAGCTTCAGAACTTTGTAAAAGAGGACGAGGCAAAGCCAAAGAAGATTCTCTATCCGCGCGACCCTTCGCTTGACCCCCAGCTTGTCTGGAAAGGCAAGGATGAGCAGGACCAGAAAGACTTGGAAATCCCTGCTGTTCCCGTCTATATTCAGGAAAAGATTCATCCGCAGGTATTGATTGACGACTTGCGTCGTTTTAATGAAAAAGAAAATCCTGCTTCTCAGACAAACCTTTTTGCAGATTTCAACGGCATTGAGTTTGAAGACCTGATAGATTTCTACCGGCACGAGCAAAACTGGTCTAACAGGATGATACTTGGCGATTCCATGCTTGTGATGAACTCCCTTGCAGAAAAGGAAGGACTCAAAGGCAAGGTGCAGATGATTTATTTTGACCCGCCTTATGGCATCAGGTTTGGCTCAAACTGGCAGGTCTCAACAAGAAAGCGTGACATCAAAGACGGCAAGGCAGAGGACTTGACAAGACAGCCTGAACAGATACGCGCCTTCCGCGATACATGGGAGCTTGGCATACATTCATATCTCAGCTATCTCAGAGACAGGCTTGTGATTGCAAGAGAACTGCTGACCGAAACGGGTTCTGTTTTTGTGCAGATAGGCGATGAGAATGTGCATCTTGTCAGGTGTTTGATGGATGAGGTGATGGGGAGTGAGAATTTTGTGAGTTTGATTCCTTTTGCTAAGACAAGTGGATTTGCGCCAGTTTATTTATCCAATGTATGTGATTTATTGCTGTGGTATGGCAAAAACAAAAATCAAGTTAAGTATCGGCAATTATTTAAAGATAAAGTTGAAGGTAGAGGATTCGATGTTTATCAGTGGATTGCACTTGAAGATGGAACAAGAAGAAAGCTTACAGCAGAGGAAAAAGAAAATAGAGAATTAATCCCGAGAAATGCCAAACTTTTCCGCTTAAGCGATATTTGTTCTCAAGGGATGACCAATACAAATCAGGATTTTGAGTTTGAAGGAAAAATATATAAACCGCGATTAGGCACGCATTGGGCAACAACAGTTGAAGGGCTAAAAAGGTTGGCTATGCAGAAAAGAATTATGCTTTCTGCTGGCTACCCTAATTTTGCGAGATTTCTTGATGACTATCCTGTAACGCCAATTTCTAATTTTTGGGATGATACTGCGACTGGTAGTTTCACAGATGACAAAATTTATGTTGTGCAAACGGGATCAAAAGTAATCCAACGCTGTCTTCTCATGACCACTGACCCCGGTGATCTTGTGCTTGACCCTACCTGCGGGAGCGGGACGACTGCTTATGTTGCGGAGCAGTGGGGCAGGCGGTGGATTACGATAGACACAAGCAGGGTTGCGCTGGCGCTTGCAAGGACACGCATCATGTCAGCGAAGTATCCGTATTATCTGCTCTCTGATTCGCAAGAGGGGATTGAAAAGGAAACTGAGGTTTCTTTTAGCCGTCATTCCCGTGAAAACGGGAATCCAGAAACAAAGAAACTGGATGCCCGATTAAGAACTTCGGGCATGACAAGCAAGATAGAAAATGACATCAAAAAAGGTTTTGTCTATAAACGCGTTCCTCACATTACCCTTAAATCCATTGCCAATAACCCTGACATCAAAGAAGGCATGAGCAGGGAAGATATTGACGCTGCCATTTCAAAACATGCTGACACAGAAATCCTCTATGACCAGCCATACACCGACAATAAACGCATCCGCGTAAGCGGGCCTTTCACAGTAGAAAGCCTATCGCCCCACCGCATTTTATCCAGCGATGAAGAAAGGCCAAAGTCGGAAAAGTCTCCAGAGAGAACATCAGGGCATGGGCAGTTTGAGACAATGATACTTGAAAATCTGAAAAAAGCAGGCGCGCAGAACACTATTAAAAATGAAAGGCTGAAATTTGACAGGCTTGAAACTTTTGCAGGTCTTTATATCCACGGCGACGGCGAATATACAGAGAGTGGAGAGGCAAGACGTGTCGCAGTCTGCATTGGTCCAGAGCATGGGACAGTAAGTCCTGAACTCGTAAAAGAAGCAGCAAAAGAAGCAATGAAAGGCGCAGGCTTTGATTTACTCATTGTCTGCGGTTTTGCATTTGACCCCCATGCAAATGAGGTTGCTAAACAGTTTGCTCCTGAAATCTCCCCTAACCCCTCTTTGCCAAAGAGGGGAACTGTTGCCCCCACTTTAGAAAAGGGGGGCAAGGGGGGATTTGATGACCCGGTTATTGCCGAGAGTATGCGCAAATATGGAAAGCTCACAGTCCTGCTTGCTCGGATGAACCCTGATTTGGCGATGGGCGATGAGCTATTAAAGAAAACAGGCGCAGGCAATCTTTTCATGATTTTTGGAGAGCCTGATATCCGGATTGAAAAACTGAAAGATAAAATGATGACTGTTGAGATAAAAGGTCTCGATGTTTATGACCCGACAACAGGGCAGATAAGAAGCCATTCAACCGACGACATAGCCTGCTGGTTCATTGATACAGACTACAACGAAGAAAGCTTCTTTGTAAGACATGCCTATTTCAGCGGAGCTGATGAGCCTTATGAAAGACTCAAAAAAGCCCTCAAAGCAGAGATTGACGAATCCGCATGGTCAACAATCTATTCAACAAAAAGCAGACCCTTTCCCATGCCTTCAAAAAATAAAATAGCAGTGAAGGTAATCAATCATTATGGAGATGAGGTATTGAAGGTTTATGATGTTGGGAAAACATGAAATGGGAGTCTTCGGAGGCATATCACAGGTCATTGACCATAGAGGGAATGAGGTTATGGTGGTAAGGGAGATAGAGTAAAAGCAAGTGAAGATAACTAAAGCTGTCATAAAGAATTATCGTCTTTTCGGCGATCCTGTCACAATTGACTTTCCAAGTACGTACACTTCGTTGGTTGGGAAAAATGGAAATGGCAAAACAACAGTGTTAGAGGCTATTAATTTAGCTACAAGCTTTTATTTTGTTGGGAGCAAGATCAGTGAAGATGATTTCAACGATGATGCCAAAGACATTGAAATTGAGATAGAGCTTGATGACTTCTTTTTCATAGATATCCCTGATGGGTATCAGACAAGACGATTGCCGAGTAAGATAATCAAATTTGTTGTTAAGCATAGAGAGAAGGCAGCACCGGGGAAGGCATTCTCAGAACCATATGTGGCAAATCACTACGCAATTCCGTATGAATTCAGTGACAAAGACAAGTTATCCATTCACGATAAAAGTAAGATTCCCAAGTCTCTCACTAAAGAGGGCGAGCTAAAATACAAATATCAAAGAGACACTTCACCAAATTCAGGGCAGGTAAGTGAAAGATTACTTGCCGTCAGCAATAACCTTGAGAACTTCCCAAATATATTTTATTTTCCGAAGAACAGAGAGAAAGACCTCAAGAGGGGATATTTCACTACCTTCCAAAAAATAACTGATGAACTTAACTGGCGATTTTTTAAGGATTATGCAAAGGGAGGTGAGAGGGAATCTTATATTACACGTTGGGAAAACATATATACCTCGATAATTGACAAAGTTGATGACCCAAAGCAATCAAAGATAGTCCATCCTTTAAAAGACAAGCTCAAAAACATATTGGGCGAAAAGTTTGATAAGTTTGAGATTTCCATATTCGATCTGAAACAGCCCTTCGAGCAAGCTTTTTTTTCATTGAGAGATAAGGATAAAATCATAAGTCTATCAAAGTTAGGTTCGGGGGAATTAATGATTATCACATATTTTCTTCTGAGACTAACGAGTGAGTTGTCAAAGGAAAAGATTATTTTTTTAATAGATGAGCCGGAACTTCATTTACATCCTCAATTCCAATACAAGTTATTTGAAGAAATAAAGTCCTCTACCGTTCAACATATTTATACTACGCATTCCGACATCTTAGTGGATTTGGGTAATTGGCAGTCCATAAAGAGGTTTGATGTATCAGGGATATATCCGAATGAATCTTTATTAAGGCTCGAGTATGGAAGTAGTACTGGTTCAGGAAAAGAGCTAAAAGGACATTTAAACGATATAAAGACATTTCAGCAAGATAAAACAATATTTTTTAGAGAGAATAATGAGCTACTATTTGCCGATAAGTGCCTTTTAGTTGAAGGACCTAATGACAAATATGGGTTTCTTGAATTGACCAAGAAAATCGGTTATGACTTATCCAAATGCACGATTATTTATTGTAATGGCAAACCGAAAATTCAGTATTATCAAACAGTATGCTTAGCTTATGGGGTGGACTTCTTTACCATCTATGATCAGGATGGTAACGGGAAGAACGCAACAATAGAAGAATTAGCGAAAAATGGGAATGTTTTCTCATTCAGCTCCTCTTTCGAAGACTTAATCGGAGCTAACCGACTGCCTCAGATAATAGAGAAGATACAGCAAATAAAAACAGATGATATACCGGAAGAGTTCAGAATAGCGTTAGAACAGGTAAATGTTTTTATGAATGGATGATAAGACTTATTTAACATACAAACCGATCCTGAAATCACTGCTCGGATATTGGTAAGATAGAAACAAAGGATTTAAAGGAGGCAAAACATGAAAGCTTATGAATACTTGGCAGAGATATTGCCGGACGGGCATTTGTCTATTCCGGAAGACTTAAAGGGCAAACTATCGGGAGAATCAAAAATCAGGGTTATGCTTCTGCTCGGAGATGAGGATGTCCAGTGGAGCAACTTTACAGTGGCTGAATTTATGAAAGGATACTCTGAAAAGGACGCCATTTATGACAGCCTATAACTTCGGCGACATTGTCCTTATCGGCTTCCCACATACTGATTTACAGGGCGTTTCCAAAAGGCCTGCTCTCGTGCTATATGATGCTGGCGATCAAGATATCCTTGTCGTGAGAATTACGACGCAAGAGTATACGACTGAAGCTGATTATAAAATCATTGACTGGAGAAAAAGCGGTCTTTTTGCAGAATCATTTGTAAGGTTTGGCAAACAGGCAACAATCGAAAAGAAATATGTCATCAGGAAATTGGGCGCATTGGCTGAACCAGAGCCTGAGACTGTAAAATCCATTTTGAGAAGAATATTCAAACTATAGGAAAACAATATGGAGGCGATAAAGATATTCGATAAAAATGAGAACCTTAATTTAAATTCCTTGTATCATAAAGAACATTCACATAGGATAGATTTTTAAAGAGTTAAACATTAAGAAAATAATTCCTGGAGGTCATCATGATTAAGATTGCGCCGTCAATACTTTCGGCTGATTTTATGAGATTGGGCGAGGAAATAAAGGCTGCGGAGGCTGCGGGCATTGACATGTTTCACATAGATATAATGGACGGCCATTTTGTGCCGAACATAACCATCGGGCCTTCTATTGTAGAAGCAATTAAAAAAATAACATCTGTTCCTCTTGATGTGCATCTGATGATAGAAGAACCGGATAAATACCTGAATGATTTTATAAAGGCAGGAGCGGATTATCTTACGGTGCATTTTGAAGCTGCAAGGCATCTGCACCGCACAGTGCAAAAAATAAAAGAAAACAGGGTAAAGGCGGGAGTATCGCTTAATCCTGCAACTCCGCTCGGCAGCATTGACGATATTATTCAAAATGTGGATTTTGTCCTCCTGATGTCTGTTAATCCCGGCTTTGGGGGGCAGAGTTTTATTCCGCAGGTCATAGACAAGATTAAGGCGTTAAAGAAAATGATTTCAGACAGAGGGCTTAAAACGCTTATTGAGGTTGACGGAGGCGTAAAACCTGACAATGCGCAATTGGTTGCTGATGCAGGTGCAGATATGCTTGTCATGGGTTCGGCGTTTTTCAGCTCTAAAGACTATGTATTGCTTACAAAGAAACTGCGTGAAATGCTGGCGCATCCATGACAGCAGACAGTTTTTTTAATAAGGCGGAGAAATTAAAAAATAGGGCGCGATACAAAGATGCGCTGCTGCTTTTCAGTCAGGCAAAGAGGGCATACGAAAAAGATAATATCACTGAAGGCAGGCTTCGCTGTTTTATGTCTATCGGTGACGTCTATCGCATGATAGGAAAATATGAACTGGCAGGGAAAAATTATTCTGAAGCAATAAAAATAAGCAGGAAGTTGAAGGATACGACAGCGGCGGCAGATGCTGTGGTTGGACTCGGGCTTTCAGTAAGGGGGCTTGGCAGGTGGAAGGAGGCGCTGGAGATGTTTTCTCGTTCTGAGAAGGTGTACAGAGAGAAAAAGGACAGTGAAGGAATGGCATTTGTGCTCTGGGCTAAGGGCGGCGCTTTTCGCATCAAAGGGGAGGCCGCGGATTCTCTAAGGTCGTTTAAGGCATCACTCAGGCTCTTCAGGACGCTTGGAGACAAGCATGGAATAGGCTATAATCTGTGCGGACTTGGAGGCGTGTCCAGAGTGGCGGGGCTGTTCGGCGATTCCTTTAAATACTATACTGCTGCCAATAAATTATTTTCTGAATTAAAGGATACATTCGGAATTGCATATTCTCACTGCGGTATGGGGAATGCTTTGAGGATGAAGGCTGATTATTCAGGCGCTCTCTTGCATTTCAGAAAGGCAGAGATTCTTTACAGAAAGATAGGCGATATTGTAAGTTTTTCATATACCCTCTGGAGTCTCGGCAAGACATACACCATGCTTGGCAAACTTGATAAGGCAATGGATTATTTCAGACAATCTTATGGATTTTTCAGAAAGACAAAAGACCCCAGAGGAATTATATACTGCAAACTCGGCATGGGCGAGATAGAATTTTTAAGGGGCAGGCTTTCTTCCGCGCTGGTGAACTTGAAGTCTGCGTTTAGAGATTCTCTTGCCAATGGGTTTTCTGTGGAGAACTGTCATGCAGCCGCATTGTTATCGTTTGTAAATAAAAAAAATGGAAAGACTGGGAATAGGTGTTATAATAAACTCGGATTGAAATTGAAGTTCCGGACAATACCTTTTAATATTCCATAAATGAGTGTCAGTGGTTAGTGTCTGTGTCAGTAACCGACACAGTTCACTGACACTGAATACTGGCACTGAATACTGACACTGAAGTGGGGGCAGCTGTGAGAGTTCTGAATCTTCCTAATTCGCTTACAATAGCAAGAATAGTAATAATCCCTCTTTTTACAATAGCAGTCATATATAAAAGATATGATTATGCGCTGTATATGTTTATTGCTGCTGCATTAACGGATGCCCTTGACGGATTTATTGCCAGGCTTACCAATCAAAAGACGGAGCTTGGAACATTTCTGGACCCCCTTGCGGACAAATTCCTTCTTGTTACATCTTTTATAATATTTTCTATCAACGGCTGGCTGCCTAAGTGGCTTGCGATAACAGTGATAAGCAGGGATGTTATCGTGGTAATAGGATGGGTGCTTGTTTATTTGATAACGCATATATCAAATGTAAAGCCGACGGTAACGGGCAAGGCTGCCATAGCTATGCAGTTGGCGCTTTTATGCTATGTGCTTCTCAAAATAAACGCAGGCTTCCTTCCCGACGTCCAGAATGCGCTTATATGGCTGACGGCGGCGCTGACAATTATTTCGGGCCTGCACTATATATACAGAGGGTTTAGATTGACAAATGCAGAATAAATACGGAGTTGAAATAGAGGCAATTATGCCGGGAAGCGCTGCGGAGACAGAAGGACTTCTGCCCGGAGATTTGCTCCTTTCAATAAACGGGCACAGGCTTAACGACGCTATAGACTTTATGTTTTATAGGAACGAACCTGAACTCAATATCGCTGCTGTGAGAAAGGGCAAAAAAATGTCTTTAAAAGTCATGCCGAAAGAAGCCGGAGACATTGGCATTACACTTAAGCCGTTCAAGATAAAGAGATGCGTTAATAACTGCATATTTTGTTTTGTCTCCCAGCTTCCTAAGGGACTGAGGAAATCTCTTTATATAAAAGATGAAGACTACAGGATGTCTTTCCTTTACGGCAATTATATGACTCTCACAAATCTCAGCGCGCAGGACAAGAAAAGGATTGCGCAGCAGCGGCTGAGTCCGCTTTACATATCCGTGCATTCAACCAATAAAGTCATCCGCAATACGCTGCTTGGAAATCTTAAGGCGGGAGACGTCCTGAAGGAGTTGAAGTTCTTTAAAGAAAACAAAATAAGGATGCATGTCCAGATTGTGCTGTGTCCCGGATACAATGATGACAAGGAGCTTCAGAGAACAATAAGGGACCTTTATGGGTTCTATCCATACGTATCTTCCATTGCTGTCGTTCCTGTCGGCATTACTATGCACAGGAAACAGACGATAAAACCTGTTGAAAAAGAGGATGCAGCAAGGGCGCTGGATATCATTGACTCTTTTCAGAAACGGTTCAGGAAGAAACACGGGGTCTCTGTTGTTTACGGCGCAGACGAGTTGTACATAAAAGGAGGAGTTAGTTTCCCTGCATTAAGCGAATATGGAGAACTGCCGCAGATAGAAAACGGCATTGGGATGGTTCCGCTGTTCATGTCGCAGACAAAAAGAATCAGCCGCCAGCTATCGGCTGTCAGCCGTCAGCGGAAAAAGAAATTTCTTACTTTTACAGGGACATCGTTTTATCCGCATCTCAAGAAATTTACAGACAGGCTGTTTGAAAAAGAAGGCATAAACATAAATGTTATCGCTGTGGAAAATACTTTTTTTGGCAAGGCAATAACAGTTGCCGGACTTTTGACAGGAAGGGATATTATAAGGGCCTTATCCGATAAGACAGACGGCTGCGACTATCTGTTTGTCCCTCATACTGTTCTGAGAGAAGGAGAGGATATACTGCTGGATGACACCTCAAAGGATGATATTGAAAATGCCCTTGGCATAAAAGTTAAGGTGATAGATTCCACGCCGGAGGGCCTTATGAAAGGAATGGAGGATGTATGCTGAGAATAAGCGGGAAGACAAAGGCGCTTGGTTTGCTTGGCTGGCCTGTTGAGCACAGCCTTTCGCCTGCAATGCACAATGCGGCATTTAAGCATCTCGGGCTTGACTGTTGTTATCTGACATTCCCTGTTAAGCCGGAACTCTTAAAGGATGCGGTAAAGGCAGTGAGGGCGCTTAATCTCACGGGTGTAAATGTGACTGTGCCCCACAAGGAAAAGGTGATTCCATTCCTTGACAAAGTTGACAAAGAGGCAGCTTTCATAGGCGCCGTTAATACGATAGTAAATCAGTCCGCCTCAGGCGGAGATAAACTTATTGGTTATAACACTGACGGCAGAGGCTTTATGAAGTTATTATCCGAGGCTCGCATATCTGTAAAAGATAAGAACGTTCTTATACTTGGCGCGGGCGGGGCGTCGCGGGCAATAGGATATTATCTTTGCCGGAGCGCATCCAAATTGTTTTTGTATGACATAGACAGGAAGAAGGCAGGGAAACTAATCAGTGCTTTGAAAAAGATTAAAGGGAATGTATTCAGCTATCAGCAGTCAGCTATCAGCAGTCAGCTAAAAGACATTGACATAATAATAAATGCCACGCCGCTTGGATTGAAAAAAGGCGACCCGCTGCCAGTTGATATAAATCTTCTGAAACCGCGGCATGTTGTCTGCGATTTGATTTATAAAAACACTCCTTTGCTTCAAAAGGCTTCAAAGAAGGGGTGTAAAACCCTTAACGGGCTCGGTATGCTCTTGTGGCAGGGCGCTTTTGCGTTTGAATTATGGACAGGCAGAAAAGCGCCCGTTGAGGTAATGCGAAAAGCGCTGGTTAAGAATATTTGATTAAATAGCGTGTGCCATTAGATTCCTTGTCTGATTGTTATGTGACATATAATCTACCTCACAGGCAGATTCATACTATTTGCGTCATAATAGCATAATGCATTCAATGCTCGCTGTACAGAAACGACAGCCACTTTCTTATCTGCTGCGGGAAGCCGAAAAGCCCGTGGCATTTCTTTTGAAGAACGCCCGCCGGATACCGCATATCTATAACGCTGAGATAACTCAAAGCTGTTACAATTTTATGAAGGGGAAATGTTATAATTCATCAGGCTGCGGGTGTAACTCAGTGGTAGAGTGTCAGCTTCCCAAGCTGAAGGTCGCGGGTTCAAATCCCGTCGCCCGCTCCATAATTTGATTCTTACAGCGGGAATCTCAAAAGTGGGTATGCTTTTTGCTTTACATGGCGCTGCCTCTGTGATAAAATTTAACTATGAAAAAGAAAATATTTCTGATTTTTTCTCTGCTTTCGCTCTCTCTTGTGTTTCTTTTTTTAGGCAATAACAGGGAACTGGATAAGGCTCTGCTGCTCAAAGGAGGCTCTTTTTTAGAGGGGTTGAAAATTATCCATAAAAAAAATGGAACCAGTATCTGGACGCTCAAGGCCAGCCGGGCGGATATTACCGAAGGCAGTGACAGGGTAAAGCTTAATGATGTAGTTTTGCGGGTTGAAAATAAAGACATGACAATATACTCGCCGGAGGGATTTTATAATATGGAAAGCAGAGACCTGACTCTGAACGGGAAGATAAAGGCGGTCTCAAAGGGATATACAATTATAACCGAATCTGTGGAGTGGAACCAGTCTAAGGGGGAGATTAAGACGAAAGAGGCTGTGAAGATTGAGAGCAAGAAATTTAATGTTGAAGGAGTCGGCATGGAGGCTGATTCAGAACAGAAAGTGAGGATACTGAAAAATGTTAAGGCAACTTTTTACCGTTAGTTTTTTTGTTTTTCTCATTATGGCAACCGATGTGTTTACTTGCGCCTCTGCGAATCCGCCGAAAGGAGAGGATAAAGCTGGAGAGACAAAAGAATCGGCTAAGGCGCCGGCAGGCGAGGTAAAAGGGCCGATAATACTAACTTCAAAGACACTCTTGTCGGACAATAATGCTCGCACCGCCCTTTTTGAAGGCTCTGTTGTTGCAAAGACTGAAAACATGACGCTTTACTCCGATAAAATGCTTGTTTATTATGCGGAAGGGACCGGCAATGTGACAAAAATAGTGGCAGAGGGCAGCGTGAAGCTTGTTAAGAAAGACCTGGTTGTTACATCAAAGGTTGCGCATTATTTTGCGGATGAGGAAAAGATTATCTTTACCGGCGAGCCGAAGGCAGTGCAGAAAGGCGATATTGTTACCGGGACAAAGATGACATACTGGATGAAAGAAGACCGTTCTTTTGTGGAGAACAGCAGGGTGCTGCTTGAAAATAAAAAAGGAAAGTAAATGCATATTCTTGAAGTAAAGGACATCACAAAGAACTACGGGAAAAGATGTGTTGTAAGAAATCTCAGCTTATACGTAACCACAGGAGAGATTGTCGGCCTGCTCGGTCCAAACGGAGCAGGTAAGACAACAACTTTTTATATGATTGTTGGAATGATAAAGCCTGAGAACGGCAGTATTTCCCTGGACGGCGAGGATATCGGACAGCTCCCGATGTATAAGAAGGCCATGAGGGGAATAAGCTATCTCCCGCAGGAACCGTCCATATTCAGAAAGCTTACGGTAAAAGATAATCTGAGAGCTGTGCTTGAGATAAAAGGCTATTCCGGCGCAGATATTGCCGTCATGGTGGAGGAGCTTCTTGATGAATTCAATCTCAGAGGGTTTGCAGACAGGAATGGTTACAGGCTTTCAGGCGGGGAGAGAAGAAGGACAGAGATAGCAAGGGCGCTTGCTCTGAAGCCGACATTTATACTTTTTGATGAACCATTTACCGGGATTGACCCGATTGCGATAATAGAGCTTAAAAAAATGCTGACCTATCTTAAAAATAAAGGTCTCGGCATACTTATAACAGACCATAATGTAAGGGATACGCTTTCAATAACAGATAGGGCATACATAATAAATAACGGTGAAGTGCTTACAGAGGGCGCGCCTGAAGCGATAATTGCTAACCCGCAGGTAAAAGATGCATATCTTGGAGACGAATTTAAATTATGAAAACTCTAAATTCTAAGAGCGAAATTCTAAACAAAAAAATTATATATTATTCAGGATTTAGGATTTAGAATTTGAATTTACGGAGTAAATTGTAAATGGCGCTTGAACATAAATTAAGTCTTAGGCTTTCTCATAAGCTTATTCTTACCCCGCAGCTCCAACTTGCAATAAGGCTTTTGCAGATGCCCCAGTTTGAGCTGTCGCAAACTCTTGAGCAGGAACTCGTTGAGAATCCGTTTCTGGAAGATATACAGGAAAATACAGATGAAGAACTTGCAGGAGAAGAGAGAGAGACTGCGGAAGCTGACTCCGGGCTGCCAGGAGACGATGCAGAGTCTCCCCTGGAAAAGATGATATCAGATGCAGCCGCCTTTACCGGCAGTGAATATTTTGAAGAGAGAAGCAGTGATGGAAGAGACCTGGGATATTTTGGGCAGGGAACGAATACCCCTGTTTCTTTTGAACAATTTGCAAGCAAAACTCCTGATATCTATGACCATCTTTTGTGGCAATTGCAGTTATCAGTTGCGGATGAGGACATCAGGCGTATAGGGGAGGTTGTGATAGGCAATATAGATGAGAACGGCTATCTCACAGCCTCGGATGAAGAAATAGCAGAAACTGCAAATGAGGATATTATTAACGTGAGGAAGGCTGTTGACGTCGTACAGAGCTTTGACCCGCCGGGCATAGGCGCAAGGGACCTTAAGGAATGCATGATATTGCAGTTGAAGCTGCTCGGACTTGAAGAAAGTCTTGCAGGGAAAATTATTGTGAACAATATGGAGGAGCTTAGAAAGAAAAACTATAAACAGATAGCCCGGCTGTGCAGCGCTTCGCTTGATGAAGTGGCTGCTGCTGTTAAGGTTGTTGAAAGTTTGGAGCCGAGACCTGCAAGGAATTTTTTTAGCGCGAATACCGATTATGTTATCCCCGATGTATTTGTGGTTAAGACTGATGACGGCTATCAGATTGTTCTGAATGAAGAAAGACTGCCGAAGCTGAGAATAAACAGCTACTATAAAAAACTCCTGCTTCAGAAGGATTCTTTTTCAAAAGAGGAAAGGCAGTTTCTTGATGAAAAATTGCGCTCAGCCTCGTGGCTGTTAAAAAGCCTGGACCAAAGAAATAGGACAATATACAGGGTGACAGAGAGCATAATTAATTTTCAACGCGGTTTTTTTGACGGCGGCGCCCGGGATATGAAGCCTATGAACCTCAAAGATGTTGCGGAGGAACTCAGTCTGCACGAAAGCACTATCAGCAGGGTTACATCCAATAAGTATCTGTCCTGCAGTCATGGTGTTTTCTGTTTGAAGTTTTTTTTTAGCAGCGCCCTGCATAGCGATACCGGCTCGGTCTCCTCTACTTCTGTGAAAGATATGATAAAGAAGATAGTATCAGAGGAGTATCATAGGAAACCCTTTAGCGACCAGCATATTGCAGAGCTGCTTAAAAGCCATAACATAACAATAGCGAGGAGGACTGTTGCAAAATACAGAGAAGCGCTTAAAGTGCCGTCTCAGAACCAGAGAAAGAGAATAGACTAAAAGGAGGGAATTATGAACATCATAGTCAATGGAAGGCATCTGGAGCTAACTCCAGCGCTGAAAAATTATGCGGAAGAGAAGATTAAAAAGTTTGAGAGGTATTTTTCAAATATCACCGAGGCTGTTGTGACCCTCAGCATAGAAAAATACAGGCATAAGGCGGAGGTGCTTCTAAAGGCAAACGGCGTGATGATACAGGCAGAGGGAGTCACCGCTGAAATCTATTCTTCAATAGATGAAGTGGTTGAAAAACTTGAGAAGCAGGTAAAGAAATATAAGGAAAAACTTGTATCCCACAGAAAAGGCGAGGGGAAGAATGCAGAGGGAACCTCACAGGAAGCGCCGCAGGAAACAGGCGTGATTATAAAGAAGAAGCGGTTTGACATGAAACCCATGGGGCCGGATGAGGCGGTAATGCAGATGGAACTCATTGACAAGGATTTTTTTGTTTTCACCAATGAGGCGAGCGGAAATATCAATGTTGTGTACCGCAGGCGGGATGGAAACTTCGGGCTTATAGAGCCGGTGAAATGAGAAATGATGCAGGATACAAGATGCACGATGCAACCCCCCTCTATCCCCCCTTAGTAAGGGGGGAATTAAAGGGGGTATCCTGCATCCTGTATAGAAATTGAAACCGACAATAGTTATAATTACCGGTCTTTCAGGCTCGGGTAAAACTGTTGCCTTAAGGGCGCTGGAGGACAGCGGTTTCTTTTGTGTTGATAACCTTCCCGTCACGCTTATTAATTTATTTGCCGCCAGGCTGGCGAAGAAGGACAATATAGCAAAGATAGGAATAGGCATTGACATAAGAGAGCAGGCCTTTCTCTCTAATATGGATTCTGTTCTGCTGCTCTTGAAGAAAAAATACAGGACAGAGGTTGTATTCCTTGAGGCGGAGAAAGGCGTCCTTGCCCGGAGATTCAAAGAGACGAGAAGGCCCCATCCCCTGTTTTTTGGCAGCGCTGACATTGATATGTCAATAGAGAAAGAAAAGGATATGCTTCAGCCTCTCAGAAAAGAGGCTGACAGGATTATAGATACGTCGTCTTACACGCCTCATCAATTGAGGCAGCTGATTACTTCATTATACGGCAATATCAAAAAGTCCAAAGCTATGTCATTAACATTTATATCTTTCGGGTATAAATTTGGCGTTCCCCAGAACATTGACCTTCTCTTTGATGTAAGATTTATTCCAAATCCAAATTTCATACCTGAACTTAAGGAGATGCGGGGGATAGACCCTCCTGTTAAAAAATTTATTTTTGAGAGGCCTCAGACAAAAGAATTTATCAAGAGGCTGAAAGGGCTTCTTGATTTCCTCATCCCGCTTTATATAAAAGAGGGCAAGGCGTATCTTACTGTCGGTATCGGATGCACAGGCGGACGGCATCGTTCTCCTGCAATAACCGAAAAAATAGCAGCGCTTTTAAAAGGCCATCCTGTTGAGATTAACACTGTGCACCGTGACATATAGACAAAAGAAGATTGGGAAATAACTTGTTATGCGGTATGTGAGGAGGGGAAATGTTTAGGTGCTTTAAAGTCTTGATTATATTTGTTGTTCTGCTTGGTGTTTTATATCTTGGACATGGGATTATTCTTGAGAAGGCAGGGAAATACCTGTATTACAAGGATGAACTTAAGCCGGCAGACGTCATAGTTGTGCTTGCAGGCGAAGAAACAGAGAGGGTTGAGCACGGGGTAAAACTTTTCAAAGAAGGATGGGCAAGAAAGGATAGGATTATACTGACAGGCGGGCCGCTTGTCTGGAAATATACCTGGGCGTCATTGATGCAGGAACATGCCGTGCATCTCGGCGTGCCAAAGAGCGCAATCCTGCTTGCGGATAAATCAAAAACTACGGTAGAAGATGCGATATATACGAAAGAGCTCATGGATAAATACGGCTATAAATCATGCATAATTGTTACTTCTCCTTATCACAGCAGAAGGGCCTTGAAAATATTTAAGAAGTTCATGGGTGATAAGATAAAGATAATAAGCGCGCCTGCCGGGGAGAGCTGGTTTAGATTTGAGGAGTGGTGGAAAAGGGAAAGAGACAGGGCGAGAGTCCTGGATGAATATTCTAAGTTTATGTGGCTGATGATATTTGTCCCGAGCAGCTCGGGATAAAAATGAAAGTTAAGGGATTAGTAATATGGAGGTTATAGATGGCGATTTCTAAAGAGCTCCTGGAGATTCTTGCATGTCCTGCTTGCAAGAATGAAGTGCGCATGACAGAGGACGGAAAATGGCTGATTTGCAGCCGGTGCAAACTTAAATATCCGGTAGTGGATGATATTCCGGTAATGCTTATTGATAAGGCAGAAGCATTTGATAAATAGGATGATTTTGCTCTTGTCCAAAATACGAGATTGCTTCGCTTTGCTCGCAATGACAAACATAGTATTGATGCCGTTTTGCTGTCATTGCGAGTCCCGATAAAATCGCGGCGTGGCAATCTCATTTTCGAAATCCGATGCTATCAAGCCTTTCAATGCCTGTTTTGGACAGATATTAGCTCTGATATGATTTTCATAAATTCTTCCGCTGTTTTTTCAATAGGATATTTTTCTGCCGTGAGTCTTGCCTTATATCCCATTGCTTTGCAGTTGGAAAGCGCCTGGCCTATTTTTTCAGATAGAGCATTATAGTCTGTTAAGTCTTTCAATATAAAGCCTTCCTCTCCGTTCCGTATCAATTCGGCTGCGCCGTTGTTCCTGGTTGTGATAACAGGAAGTCCCGACGCCATGGCCTCCAGAACCGCATTGCTGAACGGGTCGTATATTGTCGGGAGCGCGAATATATCGGCTGCCGCATAGAGCCTTTCCACCTCGCTCTGAGCGCCAAGAAATAACACGTTTTCATGGCTGCCGCATTTTTTTGCAAGGGACTTGAATTTATTAATGTTTCCCCTGCCGATAACTATCAGCTTTATATCTTTTTTTGAAAATCCCCCCATTCCCCCTTTGCTAAAGGGGGGCGAGGGGGGATTATTTTCATTTTTCTTTGTATTGTTATGCAATATGTTTGTTTCTTTCCGTTTTATAAGAGACATGGCGCGGATAAGCGTCCCGAGCCCTTTTCTCTCAAAACCCGAACCCACAAAGAGAATAACTTTTGCATCCTTGCTGATTGAGAGTTCCTTTCTTACATTGGTTCTATAAGTTTCTGCATTCAGCGGAGAGAATCTTTTTATGTCCACGCCGTTATAGAGGACCTTTATCTTTTTCTCAGAGACTGCGTAATGGTTTATTATCTGGGATTTGACCATGTTTGAATTTGCGATGATGAGCCTTGTGTCATGGAATGCCTTTTTCTCAAGCCTCAGAAGCGCAATATGAAGCGGGTTTATCAGAAAGGTATATCTTTTCCACCACGGTTCTATTTTTCTCCTGAGCTGGAGCCATTCTGCATGACATCCTTCTCCAGCCCTGTATACGTCCTGGCAGGTTGTGCGCTCAAAACTTATGATGCAGTCAGCAGTAATGGTTTTTATCTTGCGGCAGGCGTTCAGGTTGAATGTAAGCATTGATAAAAACGAACTGAATTGGATTGAATTTATTTTGTGAAAAGTTATTCCAGGTGTTTCTGTCCACTTTCTTGACATAATGTGGACGTCGGCTTTCTCCCTGAAACGGTCAGTGAGCGTCTTCATATAATTCTCAGCCCCGCCGTAAATCAGAAAGTTTTTCTTTATGAAGATAAGTTTCATGCCTGCTATATATTATCAGATTCTATATCTTCTGAGGTATAGATTAAGATATTAAGAGAATTGTATGTGTTATAATTGTAAAATTAAAAATGAGATGTTCTGCAAAAGTCCCGGCCGGGTCGGGATAAGAGCGGCAGGTAAGGGATATTAAATTCTGATGCCAAAAGTTTATCTTATACTCTCCATTCACAACCATCAGCCTGTGGGGAATTTTGACTATGTGTTTGAGGATGCTTACGAAAAGGCGTATCTGCCTTTTCTAAAAATGCTTACTGCACATCCAAAATTAAAGTTCGTTCTGCATTATTCGGGGAATCTGCTGGTATGGATAGAGAAGAAACATCCCGAAGCGATTGATATGCTAACTACCCTAATAAAGTCTGGAAGGATTGAACTGCTTTCAGGAGGATTCTACGAGCCTGTTCTTTGCTGCCTGCCGGAAGTTGACAGGGTTATGCAGATAAGAGAAATGACTGCTTATATAAAAGATATGTTTGGATATACGCCCAGAGGGATGTGGCTTGCGGAAAGAGTCTGGGAGCCGCATATGCCGGAATGTATATCAAATGCCGGCATTGAATACCTCCCTGTGGATGATTATCATTTCAAACTCGCAGGGGTTGATGACAGAGACCTTCTGGGTTACCATGTTACAGAGGAAAACGGTTTCATGGTAAAGGTTTTTCCCGGAAGCGAGGAACTGAGATACAGCATTCCATTCAAGGATGTTGACAAGGTAATGTCATATCTTAAAGAGATTTCTATGACTGGAGGTTCTCCTCTTTTGACGCTGGCGGATGACGGAGAGAAGTTCGGAGTCTGGCCTGACACCTTCAGCCATTGTTATAAAGACGGCTGGCTTGAAAGTTTTTTCTCTGCGCTGGAAAATAATTCCGACTGGCTAAAGACCACAACCTTCAGCGAGTATCAGGATGGATTTTATCCGGTTGGAAGGGTATATCTGCCCACAGCGTCTTACAGAGAGATGGGTGAATGGGCTCTGCCTCCGGAAGGTGCATTGGACTATGAATACGCATTAAATGAAATGAAAGGGTTATTCGGCGATAAGGCAAAGAATTTTCTGAGAGGAGGCGCATGGCGTTCCTTTTTTACGAAATATCCTGAATCAAACCATATCCATAAGAGAATGCTCCGGATAAGCAGAAAGGTGCATAAGGCAGTAAAGAAATTCAAAATTCAAAATTCAAAGTTCAAAATTCAAAAATCTGATAAAACTCTTAACTCTCAACTCTTAACTCCAGACTCTTTATTGCATGAGCTCTGGAAAGGGCAGTGCAATGACGCCTACTGGCACGGCATATTCGGAGGCCTTTATCTGCCTCATCTGAGGTCTGCATTATACAGGCACCTGCTTAACGCCGAAGCAATGGCAGAGGAGGTATTAAAGGGTCAAGGGGTCAAAGAATTTATAGAGGAAGGCGACCTGGACTGCGACGGATTCAGGGATATATGCATAAGCAAAGGGGATATGACTGCATTCTTTACAGAAGACAGCGGAGCGCTTATTGAGCTTTCATCAAAAGGGAAACAGGTCAATCTGCTTGACGTCCTTACGCGCAGGCCCGAGGCATATCATTCCAGAATCTCGGAAACGGCGCAGCATGACTCGCCTGCTGTGAAGACAATTCATGACCCCGAGCGGCTCGGGGTTAAAGAATCGGGGCTCTTGGACTATCTGATATATGACAATTATAGAAGGGCGTCGCTGCTGGACCATTTTTTTGATTATAATATAGAACTTGATGCAGTGATGAAGTCAGAATACGAAGAGAGAGGCGACTTTATAGGCAGTCCTTACCTTCTGGAGAGGATTGACGGCGGAGGCGTCAGGCTCTCAAGGGAGGGACTTGTTTCCGGCAATAAAGTGAAGATTGATAAAAGTGTATTATTTAGAAAATCAGGGATAAGGGTTGACTATCTGCTTGAAGGAAGGTATAGCGGCATATTTGCAACAGAGTTTAATATTTCTTTTTTAGGTTCTCCGTACCCCTCTATTCATGCAGGGCGAAAAGCTCTTTTGATGAAGGATAAAGGGGCGCACAGCGATATGAGGAGTTTTTATATTAAAGACAAATTCCTCAATATGAAAGCGGCATTCTCTTTTGATGAGGATGTGGAAATGTGGCATTATCCTATAGAGACTGTTTCTTTATCCGAAGGGGGCGTTGAAAGATTATATCAGGGAACGGCGTTTTTATTTGTGAAGAGATTTGATTTTAACGGCAGTAAAAGAGTAGGATTTACTGTAAATTTTGGAGAGGCAAAATGAGGCAAATAAAACAGTTGTCAGTTGTTAGTTGTCAGTCGTCAGAGCAACAGAGCAGCAGAGCAATAGAACAACAGTCTTCAGCGCAGAAATCTTTAACTACTGCGCTACTGCGCTTCTGCGCTATTGCTCTTATCTCTCTGTTCTCTGTTCACTGTTCACTGTTCACTGCTTATGCTTACGCTGATGATGACCCGCTCGGCCTGATGCGTGATGACGTCCTTTCATATTTTAGGCCTCTGAAGGGCAAGGTTGTATCTGTAATGAATGGCGTAGCTGTAATTAATATCGGTGAAAGCTCAAATGTAAAAAAGGGGATGAGATTTATTGTATTCGGAGAAGGGGCCGTGTTTTTACATCCTGTCACAAAGGCGCCTATAGGAACGCTGGAGGCGGTGATAGGAAAGGCTGAGGTTAAGGAAGTCGGCTATGATACATCCAAGGCATTTATCCTTACGGGTGACGTCAAGGTGTCTGATAAAGTAAGGATTTCAGAAACAGGGGTTAGAATGCTTTTCTATCAGGGCAAAAATGTTGACTGGAGTCTCGGCGACTCATATTACCGTCTCTTAAAGGAGACCGGCAGGTTTGAGCTTGTTGACACGGCAATGGAGACTGATAATGATTCAGAGGTGATTGCTGAGGCAAAGAGGCTTAATGCAGATGTTGTTCTTATTCTGTCTGCAAAGGAGGCAGCCGGAGATACAATGCTGAAACACAGGCTGTTATGGGTGGATACCCCCCCCATCCCCCCTTTAACAAAGGGGGGCGAGGGGGGATTTGCCGAAGATGAGGTAAGGGTCGCTGTTGCATTTATGAAAGAATTAAGGTTTGGCGAAGAATTTTTCGGGCCTCAGAAAGGCGATGTGAGAACCTTTGTGGACCTGCCTTTTGGAGTCAGGCTGCTTACAGCCGGAGATATTGACGGCGACGGCAAGGCGGAGCTTTTGATGAGCACAGGCAGCGATATACGCCTGTATGCGCCGGGCGCGGCCGGAGACCTCAGCAGTCTTTATGAGATTAAAGGCACAGTTAAAGACGACCATATCTGGCTGGATGTGCTGGACATAAACCGGGACGGCAAGGATGAGGTTATCCTGACCCTGATGAAGGATGATATGGTGGTTTCACGCATCTATGAGTTTAAGAATGGTAAATTTTCCGTGCTGTGGGAAGGCGATGTTTTCTTAAGGCGGATAGGAAATGAACTTATTGCTCAGGGATATGAGCGGGGAGAAGGATATAAAGGCGCTGTCTTTAAAGTTGCCTGGGATAATGGATTTAAAAAAGGAGGCAGTGTAAGCCTTCCCAAGGGTGTGAACATTTATGATTTTACTTTTATAAGCGAGCCCGACGGCAAAAATTTAACGCTTGCATACGATGACACAGGGTATCTGAATCTTTATGATGAGGGCATAAGGGTATGGCGCAGCAGAGGCGATTATGGAGGCTTTCAGACAACATTTAAACGGGCGGCTCCAACTATCATGATAGAGAGGGGAGAATGGGCGGTAAAGGACAGGCTTTCTATGCAGAACAGGGAAATTCTGGTTATAAAGAGAATCCCCCTGGTCGGAATGGCGAAGGGCTTAGGATACAGCAAATCAGAGATTAGAAGCCTATGGTGGACTGGAGTTAACATGGAGGAAAGGACTATCATTGATGATATGCCGGGGAATGCCCTGGATTATACAATCGCAGATAACAGAATCATTATACTTGACAGGCCTGCGCTGGGGATAAAATTCAAGAATATTCTGAAAGGGGAAAACCCTATTGGAACAGTGCTTTATATTTACTCGCTTAAAGGGAGGTAATGCTGCTATACGATAAAATACCGGCTCATGTCGGAGTGATAATGGATGGCAACGGAAGGTGGGCGGAGGTGCGCGGTTTTCCGAGGATAGAGGGACACAGAAGGGGAGCGGAAAGGGCAAAAGAGATTGTTACAGCGGCAAATGAAATAGGCGTCAGGGTGTTGACCCTTTATACCTTTTCTCTTGAGAACTGGCAGAGGCCCAAGGACGAAGTTACGACGCTGATGAAGATACTTGAGATATATCTGAGGAATGAATTCAATGAATTTATGGAGAAGAAGATTGTTTTTAAAGCCATAGGAGAGATATGGATGCTGCCGGAAAATGTGCAGGAACTTATTGCTGAAACAGAGCAGAGAACGGCAGCCAACACAGGGATGACGCTTGTGGCGGCATTGAGCTACGGCGGAAGAAATGAGATTATAAGGGCAGTTAAAAGAATTATTTCTGAAAATGTAAACCCTGATGATATTACAGAGGATTTTTTTGAATCCTTCCTGGACACCGCCGGCATCCCTTCTCCCGACCTTATAATAAGAACGAGCGGCGAAAGGCGTGTGAGTAATTTCCTGCTCTGGCAGGGCGCCTATTCTGAATTTTATTTTACAGAGACCCTCTGGCCTGATTTTACAAAGGATGAGTTTATGGCTGCGCTTAATGATTACCAGACGCGGGAAAGGAGATTCGGCGCTGTCCCTGCGAGGGTGAAGTCCTGATATGCATTTAAAGAGACTGATTATCGCCGCAATTTTACTGCCTCTCATTTATTTATATATCACAATACTTGCGCCTGAATATTTTCTTTTTCTTCTTTTGCTTGCCGCCGCCGCCGCACAGTATGAATTTTATTCAATGTATAACGTCAGAGGCGCCTTAAGATATGCCGGGATAGGTTTTGGTTCAGCGGTAATTTTGCATATGTTTTTTTTAGGGACTTTTTCTGCAGACTTATTTATTTTCTTATTTCTTGCAATTGTTACCTTGAGGCTTTTTTTAAGGCGCAATCCTTCTTCTGCGCTTCATGACGCCTCGTCTGTGGTAACTGCCGTAATATATATCCCCTGGCTGCTTGGGTATCAGCTTTATCTTAGAGAAAACGGAGCTGAGTGGATAATATTCCTTTACGGATGTGTGTGGGCGTCGGACAGTCTGGCTTATTATATAGGCAAGGGCATTGGCAAAAGAAGACTATATGAAGAAGTCAGTCCGAACAAGACAATTGCAGGAGGTGTGGGCTCAATAGCAGGAGGCACGGCCGGCGCCGTTATCCTTAAAATTGCAGTTGTAAATTCTATTCCATTGTCTTTGACGCAAGCGGCTGTTCTTGGGATGCTAATAGGAATTGTGACTATCATAGGCGACCTTGTGGAATCAATGTTCAAACGCGACGCAGGCGTGAAAGACTCAAGCGGCATAGTGCCGGGGCACGGCGGCATACTGGATAAGATTGACAGTATGCTCTTTGCAGGGCCTGTGCTGTATTGGATATCTGTGATATTTGGATTAATAAAATGAAGCATGTAACGATTCTTGGCTCAACAGGCTCCATTGGTAGAAGCGCTCTTGAAGTCCTCTCAAGATGCCGTGACAGGTTTAAGATTGTCGGGCTGACCGCTAAAAATAATATAGAACTGCTTGAAAAACAAATTAGGGCCTTTAATCCGGAGATTGCGGCGGTGGCTGATGAGGCGGCCGCATCGGAGCTCAGCAAGAAACTTGGAATCAGGGTGCTTTCGGGCGACAGCGGCATTGCAGAGGCTGCATCTTATGATAAGGCTGATTTTGTTCTTTCAGCAATAATAGGATTTGCAGGTCTTCTTCCGACTCTTTCTGCTGTAAGGGCAGGAAAGACAATCGGGCTTGCCAATAAGGAATCGCTTGCAGCGGCTGGAGAAATAGTTATGCGGGATGCGGTAAAGTCCGGCGCAAAGATAATCCCTGTGGACAGCGAGCACAGCGCAATATTCCAGTGCATTGAAGGCCGGAGCAGGGAATCTGTAAAGAGGATAGTGATTACAGCATCGGGAGGCCCGTTTCTTGGCAAGAGCAGAAGCGAATTGAATAAGGTTACAATAAAAGATGCGCTGAAACATCCTAACTGGGATATGGGAAAGAAAATCACGATAGACTCCGCAACGCTGATGAATAAAGGGCTTGAGGTTATAGAGGCGCACCGCCTCTTTGGTTTCTCCCCTGATATGATAGATGTGCTTATACATCCGCAGAGCATAATTCACTCAATGATTGAACTGAAAGACAGAAGCTGCATAGCGCAGCTTTCCGTGCCTGACATGAAGGGACCCATTGCTTATGCGCTTTCATATCCTGAAAGGCTTGATGACCCCATGCCGTTTCTTGACCTGAGCGCTGTCGGCAAACTCACATTCCAGAAACCTGATACAGAAGGCTTTCCCTGTCTTCTATATGCTTATGAGGCAATGAAGGAGGGAGGGACAATGCCTGCTGTGCTTAATGCTGCGAATGAAGTTGCGGTAAATGCCTTCCTGCAAAGTGAAATAGGTTTTAATGAGATTCCCGTTGTCATCAATAATACGATGCAGCTGCATGATAGAAAATCAGCCTTAGAAGTTGATGCTGTTGTAGAGGCTGACAGGTGGGCAAGAGAGAAGGCTAAGGCGATGATTGCAAAGTTGAATTAGAAAAATAACATTTGGTGAATAGGTGAATGGGTGAATAGGTTTTTTGCGATTCCCCGATTTACCTGAAAGCGATTCACCGTTTAAGGAGATAAAGATGACAGTTCTTTCAGCGATAGTATTGTTGGGCATTTTGATATTTGTGCATGAACTCGGGCATTTCCTTTTTGCAAAGAAGCTTGGCGTCAGGGTTCTGAAATTCTCGCTTGGTTTTGGCCCTAAACTCATTGGCAGAAAATACGGAGACACGGAATATCTTGTTTCTGCAGTTCCGCTCGGCGGCTACGTGAAGATGCTGGGAGAAGAGTCCGGCGACGAGATGAAAGAAGATGATAAACCGTTTGCATATAATTACCAGCCTGTGTGGAAAAGATTCCTGATAGTTTTTGCAGGGCCTGTGTTTAATCTGTTCTTTGCCGCTGCTATCTTTTTTTTCGTATTTCTTTCAGGCGTCCCTGTGCCCAAGCCTTATGTAGGAAAAGTCATGGAGAATTCTCCTGCGGCCGCGGCTGGACTTATGACCGGAGATAGGATTGCGGCTGTCAGCGGGAATACTGTATCCGGATGGGATGACATTGACGCCTCTGTAAATAAAAGCCGCGGTGAAAGGCTTCTTTTCAAAATAGAGAGAGAAGGCAGGCTTATTGAGCTTTCCGTAACTCCGGAAAAGAAAACAGGCAAAAACATATTTGGTGAAAATACAGAGGTTATTGATATCGGCATTATGCCTCTTTTATATCCAGAGGTTGGCGAGGTGATGAAAAACACTGCTGCTGAAAAAGCCGGCATAAAGAAAGGCGACAGAATTGTTGAGATAGACAGCGCTCCTATTAAAACTTGGCATGATATGACAGAGATAATACATGGAAGCCCTGAAAAACCTCTCAGACTTAAAATAAAACGGGATGAAAATTTTCTGGAATTGACTGTAACCCCTGGAAAAAAGACCTTCAAGTATCCAGACGGCACGGAGAAACAAATCGGGCTTATAGGCATAGGTCCCGCAGGCAACAATGTAATAAAAAAATATAATCCTCTTAAGGCGGCGTCATTAGGGGTTAAGAGAACGTGGGATATGGTCGTTCTCACAGTTGTTATGGTTATTAAACTTATACAAAGGATTATTCCGGCTGACACACTGGGCGGGCCTATAATGATATTTCAGATGGCCGGACAGCAGGCGTCTCTTGGCGCCATGAACTTTTTTGTATTTATGGCTTTGATAAGTATAAATCTGGGCGTGCTTAATCTTTTGCCGATTCCTGTTCTTGACGGAGGGCATATACTGTTTCTCGGCATTGAAGCAGTAAGACGAAAACCGTTGAGCGAGAAAGTAATAATGACAGCTCAGAAAATCGGACTTGCAATAATAATTACATTGACTGCTTTTGCTTTTTATAATGACATAGTGAGGTTTATCAGCGGGAAGACAATGCCTTAAAGCGGCGGGCATTACAGATGAAACACACATGCCTCAAAGAGATGCAGAGGGCAATGACTGAATAGAGGTATTTTCGGGTGAAAAAGATACTAAACCGGAATGAATTGAAGAAGGCTGTTGACGCGGCGCAGGCTGCCGGCAAAAAGGTTGTCTTTACCAACGGCTGTTTTGACATACTGCACATAGGACATATAAGGTATCTCAGGGATGCAAAGGCGCTCGGAGATGTGCTTGCCATTGGTTTGAATTCGGATAAATCTGTTTCTAAGATAAAACCCGGAAGGCCTATTAATCCAGAAGGCCATAGGGCGGAGATTTTGTCTTCGCTTGAGATAGTGGATTATGTAACCCTGTTTGATGAAGAAACGCCCTATGAACTGATTAAACTGCTCAAACCCGATGTCCTGGTCAAGGGCGGAGACTGGAAAAAAGAAGATATTGTAGGCTCTGACATTGCAAAGGAGACCCGCAGCCTTCCCTATGTCAAGGGCATATCTACTACAAAGTTAATTGAGAAAATAAAAAAGCTGTAAGAGAATATTTATTATCGGAACCTTCTTTGATTTTTTATAGAAATCTGGTAGACTATAATAAAGACTCAATTAGGGTCATAAGGAGGGAAAGATGAAACTAAGCACAGCCGTTAAGCCCATAAGCCATATCAAATCTCATGCGTCAGAAATAATCAGCGAAATATCCGAAACCGGCAATCCTGTTGTTGTTACCGTAAACGGAGAGGCTCGGGCAATAATTCAGGACATAAAAGAATATGAGAAAGACCGCGAAAGCACGGCAATGCTGAAGCTGCTGGCAATGGGACGAAAGGATATGCTTGAAGGCAGGCATAAACCAATTCATCTGGTGTTTGCGGAATTAAAAAAGAAAGTGCGCACTGCTGAGAAGCTGTGAAATACGAAGTCCGTATCACAGGTGTTGCTCAAGATGACCTCTTCTCAATCTACAGGTACGTTGCAATCAATGATTCGCAGGGGAAAGCAGAGCATCTGCTTGACAACATTCAAAAGGCAATGACTTCTCTGGAAACAATGCCTATGCGCGGCAATCACCCGACGGAAATGCAGCGGTGGGGGATATTTGATTTCAGAGAAATATTTTTTAAACCATACCGCATTATATATGAAATCAGAGATAAAACTGTTTTCATTCATGCTGTTCTTGACGGGCGCCGTAATTGCGAAGACCTTTTACATCAACGGCTTCTGGGAGCTTAGTGAACAAACCATTGCCTATAACCCCATCATAGTTTATTCATAAAATTCTGAATGTCTATGCTTAACAACTTTACATCATTTTCTGATAAAATAAAAAGTATTCCTCCTTCCTCCCGTATCTATAATCTCACAGGCTCTTCCATGGCGCTTTTTTTTGCAATGCAGGAGAAGCCGTTTATTATGGTTGAGGCAACAGAGGAAACCGCAGAGGCTTTGTACAAGGACATATTGTTTTTCAGGTCTGTTCTTCACCTGAATGAGACGAACGGCCTTTTCTTTCTCCCTGAGCCGGACGGCCCTGACGCCTGCGGAAAAAGGGCGGATGTGGTTTACAGGTTCAGATACGGCGCTTCTGTTGTAACGTCAAATGCTGCAGCGAAGGCTCCGCTTTGGGGAGTGAGCGAGTTAGAAAACAGCGCGCTGATACTGAAGCAGCCTCTTGAAATCAGCAGAGACGTGTTAGAGCAGAAGTTAGTTTATCTCGGATATAAACAGGTCCCGATAGTTGTTGAACACGGAGAGTTCAGCCGCAGGGGGTGGCTTTTTGACATATTCCCTTCAACAGGAGAAAATCCGCTGAGAGCAGAGTTTTTCGGAGATGTAATTGAGACCATAAAGATGTTTGATGTAAGCACACAGAAATCAATAAGAAAGATTGAAGAATTCACTGTCCTGCCTTCAGTGGAACATTTAGAGGCCGGGAACATCTTCTCAGTATTTAAAGATGCAAATTGTTTTTACTCTGATTCCATTCACCATCCATGTGATTTTTCTGAAGGCGCCGTTATGCTTTCAAAATTTTCTTTTTCAACGATACCACATTCAGTAATCCCCCCTCACCCCCCTTTAGAAAAGGGGGGAAGGGGGGATTTGAAGGAAGGCAAAGTTATTGATGCAGGTCTTTTATCGCTGGGAGGCTGCGGCATATACCACAATGAGAGAAAATCCATTTATGAGCTTCCTGATGCAGTTAAGGCATTAACAAAGGATAACAGGGTGGTTATGGCTGCGGCGTCAAAAGGGCAGGCTGAGAGACTGAGAGATATTTTTATGAATAACGATGTTATTGCTCCTCTTGTTGCGAAAGAAAACATCGCTGAATATGAAGGGAATATATCAATAACTGTCGGAGAGCTGTCATCAGGATTTTTTCTTTCAGGATTTCTAATCCTTACCGAAAAAGAAATCTTTGGCGAAAGGCCTGCATTCAGGCCGATAAAAAAATCAAAAGTGTCGGGGCTTCTTATGTCGCTGGAGGACCTGTCTCCCGGAGATTTTATCGTGCACAGGGACCATGGAATCGGAAGGTTCACGGGTCTTGTAAGACAGACAATAGAAGGCTATGAGGGCGACCTCATGGTTCTGGAGTATTCTAGCGGCGACAGGCTTTATCTTCCGCTTTATGGGATAGAGAAGATAAGCAAGTATCATGCTGGAGAGGGCCTTGTTCCGAAGATAGACAGGCTCGGGGGAAAGACGTGGCAGAAGACTAAGGAGAAGGCAAGCAAGAGGATAAAAGAGCTGGCTGAGAAACTCCTTAAACTCTATGCGGAAAGACAGGTTGCAAGAGGGTTTTCATTCAGCGCAGATTCAGAACTGCACAGTGAATTTGATAATTTTTTCCTTTATGATGAAACGCCCGACCAGATAAAGGCCATTGAAGAGATTAAGGCTGCCATGGAGTCGGAAGAGCCGATGGACAGGCTTCTGTGCGGAGATGTAGGTTACGGAAAGACAGAGGTTGCCATGAGAGCGGCATTCAAGGCAGTTTATGATAACAGGCAGGTTGCAGTTCTCGTTCCCACGACACTCTTATGCGACCAGCATTACAGGACCTTCAGTCAGAGGTTTTCTGCGTTTCCTGTTGCAGTGGATTATCTGAGCAGATTCAAGTCAAAAAAAGAGCAGACAGAGACTATCCGCAGAGCCGCAAAAGGAGAGATTGACATCCTGATAGGAACCCACACTCTGCTAAGGAAAGATATCGGTTTTCATAACCTCGGACTGCTTATAATTGATGAAGAGCACCGTTTTGGCGTTGCACAGAAGGAGAAAATCAAAGAGCTTAAAAAGGGGGTTGATGTGCTGACTCTTAGCGCAACTCCGATACCGAGGACGCTTAATATGGCGCTGTCAGGCATAAGAGGAATGAGCCTTATTGAGACGCCGCCGGAGGAAAGGCTTGCGGTAAAGGGCGTAGTCTCAGCATTCAATGACGGGCTTATACGGAGTGCGATAGAAAGAGAGATTGATAGGGGAGGGCAGGTATATTTTGTACATAACAGGATTAATGACATGGAAAAGGTTTTTGCTCACGTCAGGCAGCTTGTGCCGGATGCAAAGGTTTCTGTTGCGCACGGGCAGATGCATGAGAAAGAGCTTGAAAGGATAATGCAGAGATTTATAAATAAAGAGATAGACGTCCTTGTCTCAACAACCATCATAGGCTCCGGGCTTGATATACCTGATGCAAACACGATAATCATAGACAGGGCAGACATGATTGGACTCGCAGACCTTTATCAACTGAAGGGCCGGGTCGGCAGAAGCAATGTCAGGGCCTACGCATATTTTCTTATCTCCGGTGAAGATATCCTGACGGATGAGGCAAAGAAAAGGCTTCAGGCTATTCAGGATATGAATTATCTCGGCGCAGGCTTCAGGCTTGCGGTGAAAGACCTTGAGATACGGGGGACAGGGAATCTGCTGGGCCATGAGCAGTCCGGCCATATACATGCAGTGGGATTTGATATGTATATAGAAATGCTTGAAAGCGCAGTTTCCGAACTAAGAGGGATAAAGATTGAAGAAGAGATAGAGCCTCGCATAAGCCTTAAAGTCTCGGCATTTATTCCCGAGGAGTTTATTGAAGACGTTACGCTGAGGTTGGGCATTTACAGAAAGATAGCATCGGCAAAGAGCCGTGAAGGCCTTGATGCCCTGATTGAAGAATTTAATGACCGTTTCGGGCGCATGCCTTCAGAGGTTCAAAATCTTTTTGATGTAATGAGGCTCAAAATAATGGCGAAGAAACTGCTGATTACAGATATTGCGGAGATAAACGGAAGGGTCCGTGTAATTTTTTCAAAAGATACAAAGGCTGCGGGAGAAAAGATACTCGGGCTGTATAATATTATCGGCAAGAGGGTGAGGTTTCTTCAGGACGGGTTTGAGATTGACGTTAAAAATCTTATGTGGGATGAAACATATAAGCTTACAAAAGAAGCCTTGGAAAAATTATGTTGAGTTTTATGGTAAAATAGCGGCGATGAAAAAACTGATGATTTTAATTATGGCTGTTTTTATCGGTTCCTGTGCAACGGCAAGCATAGAGAACACACAGAAGGCGGCTGCACATTATAAACTCGGAGTTTCATATCTTAATGAAAATAATGTTAATCCGGCATTTATTGAGTTTCAGAAAGCCTATGAGCTTAATCCCGAGAACAAGGAAGTGCTTAATGCAATCGGGATAATATACCTGCTGAAATTTGAGGATTTTCCAAAGGCGATAGATTTCTTTCAGAAGGCTGTAAGCGTTGACCCTGATTTTGCAGAGGCTCATAATAATCTCGGTGTTGCATACGAAAGGTCTAAAATGTTTAATGACGCAATTATTTCATATAATAAGGCGCTTTCTAATGTCCTATATCGGACGCCTGAGATGGCATACAATAATCTTGGGAGGATATATTACAGGCTTGGAAAATATGATGAGGCAATAAATGCGTATAAGGAAGCGCTGAAGAGGATGACGGATTTCTATCCTTCATATTACGGGCTTGCGCTCTGTTATAATGCGAAAGGCAGATACGGGGACGCCTCATTAGCCATAACAAAGGCGATAGAAATGGACCCCTTGTATAAAGGCAGCAAAAGCAAGGCGGTTAATGACTTGAGACAGAAAAAGCTGAATGCAAAAGGCGAAGACGAGAAAGATATCGCTGATTATCTGGAAATTCTGAAGTATTAGAGTTTAAAGTGAAAAGTTAAAAATTATAGAAATTAAAAACTTTTAATTCCTAACTTCTAACTTTTTTTATTTTTCGGGGCGTAGCGCAGCCTGGTAGCGCGCCTGCTTTGGGAGCAGGATGCCGGAGGTTCGAATCCTCTCGCCCCGACCATATGTGCGCCTGTAGCTCAGTCGGATAGAGCAACTGCCTTCTAAGCAGTGGGTCAGGGGTTCGAATCCCTTCAGGCGCGCCAAGCAAATTTTGCGTTGCAAAATTTGCAGTGAGAAGTGTAAGTTATCAGTGCAGTTGAATTTGACTGAAAATGTTTTTTTTGTTTTACTATTAACTGACACTTTCACTTGCACTGTTGTAAATCGGTGAGTGTAGCTCAATGGTAGAGCATTGGACTGTGGCTCCAAGGGTTGGGGGTTCGATACCCCTCACTCACCCCAATTTAGCTCATGGCTAATAGCTCATAGCTGATTGCTGACAATGAGCCATGAACGATGAACTATTAGCTATAAAGTGCGCCTGTAGCTCAGATGGATAGAGCATCAGCCTCCGGAGCTGAGGGTCGGAGGTTCGAATCCTCTCAGGCGCGCCAAGCAAATTTTGCTATGGCAAAATTTGCAGTTGTTAGGTTTTAGTTGTTGGGGATTAGAAAAAATAGTTTTTGTAGTTAACTAACCCCTAATCCCTGATCCCTAAAAACTGTCGTTAATGGGCCGTTAGCTCAGTTGGTAGAGCAGCTGACTCTTAATCAGCGGGTCGCAGGTTCGAATCCTGCACGGCTCACTTTAGAATCAAGGGGTTACAGTGTTTTTCTGTAATCCCTTTTTTATTACAGTGTCCAGTCGGTGTCCCCTATTTAATTTCTCCACGCTTTTTAAACATTATGACTATTTGTACAAATAATGGTCAAAATATGTATAATATATCATGAAATTTGAATGGGATGCCGTAAAGAGCAGGGCAAACAGAGATAAACACGGCATTGACTTTGAAACGGCAAGGGATCTCTGGCTTGATGAAGACAGGATTGAAATAGATGCCCCGCATCCTGTTGAAAATAGAGGCATCATCATTGCCAAACTTCAAGGTAAATTATGGACTGCTGTATACACTATGCGTAGCAATGCAGTCAGGATAATTTCCGTAAGACGTTCAAGAGGAAAGGAGGAAGAATTATATGGAAAAGAAAAAGCTGGCTAAGAGCGCAGGGGAATTTGACAGGCGGTTTGATGCAGGAGAAGACATCCACGGCCTCATAGACATGTCAAAGGCAAAGGTTGTCCGTCACGGCAAGAAAGTGCGCTTAACCATGGATGTTGCTGAGTCTCTCGTAGCTGAGATAGATGAAATCCGGCAGCGGATAGGTGTTGACAGAGGAGCATTGATAAAGGTTTGGCTGCACGAGCGCGTAAAACAGGAAAAGTCGTCAGCTAAAACTTCATAGGGTCGCAGGTTCGAATCCTGCACGGCTCACTCTTTAAAATCAAGGGGTTAGGAGATTTTCGCTAACCCCTCTTTTTTTGTTTTAGTGGACTTTGCTAAATACGCCCTGACGTTTTCTTTATACACCTCATGAAGTTGTTTGGTGATAGTTCCTACTTTATAGCTAACTGAATCAACCTTAGAAACAGGCATAATCTCCATCGTTGTATTGGTGATGAAAACTTCCGAGGCACGGTATATGTCTTCTTTCTTAAACCTGTCTTCTTTTGTTTCTATGCCGTTTTTTTGAGCCAGTTCTAATACTATGTTTCTTGTAATGCCGTCGAGAATCCCGCAGTCAAGTGACGGCGTGCATAACACCCCCCCTCCGCCCCCCCTTGATAAGGGGGGGATAGGGGGGGTAATAACAAAAAAGACATTGCATATAGTTCCTTCGGCAAGATGTCCCTGCGAATTCAACATAAGCGCCTCGTAGGCATTTTTTCCCTTTGCCTCAATCTTTGCAAGGATATTGTTCAGGAAGTTAAGTGATTTTATCTGAGGATTGATTGCCTCCTTGATGTTTCTTTTCGTCTCTGTAATTATTGTTTTGATGCCGTTATCATAGTACAATTTCGGATATTCCCTGAACTCCTCGGCAATTATTATAAATGTCGGTTCCTTGCAGAGTTCAGGGTCAAGCCCGACAGGCCCGGACCCTCTTGAAACAGTAACCCTTATGTATGCATCTTTGAGAGAGTTTTTAGCTATTGTCTCATATACGGCGCTCCTGATAGAATCTTTATCCCTCTTGATATCAAGCCCTGTCAATAATGCTGAGCGGAAAAGCCTTTGAATGTGCTCCTCCAGCATAAAGACAGTTCCGTTATATGCCCTCATCGTCTCAAAGACCCCGTCGCCGTAAAGAAAGCCGTGGTCAAAAACAGAGACTTTCGCTTCAGATTCAGAAACAAGACTGCCGTTTATATAGACATGCATGTTTCATTATATCATCTATTCTGGTAATATTAAAAATACAGGGCAGGGCGGATATCAGAATAATGAAATGTGCGGAGAATTATGGGAAGGCTTTATATTTTATTCGGTCATGTGAATAGCCATGTTTAAGATTAAATTTTTACGAAATATCCTGCTTATATCACTGGCAATAGTGATACTAACACCCATGTCAAGCGTCTTATTCGTATTTCCCTCAATCACCTCAGTAATGATAACAAAAGTGGAAGACGATGCTGTGCATGTGGCAAGGCATTTGATGTCCGCCCTTATGGTAGAGGGAAAGGAGTTAAGGAAAGAGTCTGTTCCCTTCGGCTTGCTGGACATGCAGGCGGAGAATTTCAGGCTTATGAAGATGAAGGTTTTTTTGCCTTCGGGAGAGGTTGTATATTCCACTGAGCGCAAAGAGATAGGGAATATAAACAGGGAAAAGTATTTCCACGAGATTGTTGCGAAAGGGAAAACGCATGTGGTCATTGTAAGCAAGGGCATGAAATCCCTTGAGGGGCAGACAGTAATGCTTGATGTGGCAGAGACGTATGTGCCGATTATGAAAAATGATAAGTTTGCCGGAGCCTTTGAAATCTATTACGACATTACAGCCACAAAGAAGGCGATTGATAAAATGGTATTTGCTTCTACTGCCATGTTGTTTTCAGTTGCAGTTATTCTTTTTGCCGCTGTTGTTATAACACTTTCAAGGGCGGCAAAAACAATCGCCCAGCGCGAAAAAACCGATAAGGTTTTAGAAGAGGAAAAGGGCAGGGCTCAAAAATATCTTGATGTCGCGGGAGTGATGATTGCGGCTATTGACGCCGGTCAGAAAGTTACTCTTATAAATAAAAAGGGGTGCGAGATTCTGGGATACAGCGATGAAAACGAGATTAAAGGTAAAAACTGGGTTGATAATTTTATCCCGGAAAGAATCAGGGATGAGGTAAAAACGGTTTTTGCAAAACTTATTGCTGGAGATGACTGTCTTCTTGAGTATTATGAAAATCCCGTTTTAACCAAAGACGGCAATGAGAGGATTATTGCATGGCACAATGCCGTATTGAGAGATGAGATAGGGAAGATTACAGGGACATTAAGCTCAGGAGAAGACATTACCGAGCGTAAACAGGGAGAGACGGCCCTCTGCGAAAGCGAGGATAAATTCAGAAAACTCTCACAGGAGTTTAATGCGCTTCTGAATGCTATTCCTGATACGCTGCTTCTGCTGTCTCGTGATATGAAGGTGATATGGGTAAATGACGGCGCGGCAATTGGTTTGGGTAAGAGCGTCTCTGAACTGACGGGACAGTCGTGTTATCACTTATGGCATAACCGTAACGCTCCTTGTAATGATTGTCCTGCGAAAAAGAGTTTCTGCACAGGAGAAATGGAAAATACAATCATATCCTCTCCAGACGGCAGATTATGGGACCTCAGGGCTGTTCCCATAAAAGATGCTGAAGGAAAGGTAATCAGTGTTATAGAAGTGGCAAGAGATATCACCGAACACCGCAAACTTGAAGACCAACTCCGCCAGTCCCAGAAGATGGAAGCCGTAGGAACCCTGACAGGAGGCATAGCCCATGACTTCAATAACATACTTACAGCAATCATAGGCTACGGCAACATCCTCAAGATGAAACTGGAAAAAGAAAGCCCACTGGTGAACTACACAGACCAGATACTTGCCTCGGCAGATAGGGCAGCGCATCTCACACACAGCCTGCTTGCCTTCAGCAGAAAACAAGTAATCAATCCCAAACCCGTAAACCTAAACGAGATAACCGCAAGCATAGAGAAAATACTCTTAAGGATAATAGGAGAAGACATAGAGCTGAGGGTAATAACGCCCCCGCCTTCGGCGCCCCCTCTTAATTTAAGAGTGGGGTGGGGGGAGTTAAGAGTAATGGCAGATGCAGGACAGATAGAACAGGTCTTAATGAACCTGGCGGCCAATGCAAGAGATGCAATGCCCGAAGGCGGCACACTGACCATAGAGACCGGGCTTGAAGAACTTGACATGGACTTTCTTAAAATACATGAATACGGAAAGCCGGGAATGTATGCAATGTTGACAGTCACAGACACAGGCTGCGGCATGGATGAAAACACAAGACAGAGGATATTTGAGCCTTTTTTTACAACAAAAGAAGTAGGCAAAGGCACAGGCCTTGGGCTTTCAATGGTGTACGGCATAATCAAACAGCACAGCGGATACATCAACGTTTACAGCGAACGGGGCAGAGGCACCACATTCAAGATATACCTGCCGGTTATTTCCGATTCCGGATTGCGGAATTCGGATTTAAAATCCGAAATTCAAAATCTAAAATCCGGAATGGGTGAGACCATACTTATTGCAGAAGATGAAAAAGCAGTAAGGGAACTCATGAAGTTAGAGCTTGAAGAAGCAGGGTATAAAGTAATAGAGGCAGTTGACGGACAAGAAGCCATAGAGAAGTTCAGAGAAAACAAAGACAGTATAAGCCTTCTTCTGCTTGATATGATAATGCCGAAGATAAACGGCAAAGGGGTTTACGAAGAGGCAAGGAAGATAAAGCCTGATATAAAGGCGCTTTTTTCAAGCGGTTATCCCACTGACTTCATACACAAAAAGGGGATACTTGAAGAGGGGCTGAACTTCATATCAAAACCTGCTTCGCCGCATGAGCTTTTGAAGAGGATTAGGGAGCTTTTGAATAAATAAAACCTTTATTGATAAAATTAAGCTCTGCCGGATTTATCAGTAAGAATACCGAAAAATAATTGTATAAAAAGCTAAGATATGTTTTATAATTAATTTTATGCTGAGAACATTTAAAATAGAAAAACACCATACTGATATTGTTTCCAAAAGCACGCTGTTTAAGGCGCTGAAATACCTTGACAGGAAAAAGATTGAAACACCCTTTCTTC
>Ga0210004_1000136_pt1 | contig 39965 bp, 29 predicted proteins | sample CryGey13umfilter_FD_185450 | JGI IMG/M metagenome (GOLD analysis project Ga0210004, IMG submission 185450) | Groundwater microbial communities from aquifer in Utah, USA - Crystal Geyser 4/8/14 3 um filter (SPAdes) (version 3) | ecosystem: Environmental > Aquatic > Deep subsurface > Groundwater...
TCGGCATTCGAGGCGCTCCAACGCGTCTTCGCGGGCACCCCGTTCCTGCCCTCGCCCCCCGCCCCAACGTAGCACTCACCTCTTCCGTCGTCTCGCGGAACAGGTACCTGGGTAGTTACCTATTGAAGGAGAAATCGCATGTTCAAGAGCCTGAGTCCCGGAGCCGTCGGCCTGGGTGGCCCGCCGGCGGAGATCATGCCGCTGGCCAAGTCGGTCGGCTTCGAGGGGATGGACCCGGCATTGGGAGATTCGCCGGAGGAGATCAAACGGCTCTTCGCAGAGCATGGCATGCAGATGGGCTGCATGGGCTACCCGGTGGAGTTCCGCGCCGGAGACGAGCAGTTCGAGCAGGGCATGGCCGGGCTGGAAGCGATGGCGAAGGACGCCGCCGCGGTGGGGTGCACCCGCTGCGCGACGTGGCTGCGACCGGCCTCTGACACGCTGACGTACGCAGAGAACTTTAAGCTGCACGCAGACCGCCTCCGCCCTGGCGCGGAGATCCTCCGGGAGTACGGCCTCCGGTTCGGGCTGGAGTTCGTCGCGCCGAAGACGTGCCGCACCGGCAGCAAGTATGAGTTCATCCACACGCTGGACCAGGTGCTCGACCTGTGCGAAGCCATCGGCACTGGCAACATGGGCGTCCTGCTGGACGCCTGGCACTGGTACACCGCCCACGGCACGCTTGAGGATCTGAAGAAGCTGCGCAATGAGCTGGTGGTCCAGGTGCACATCAACGACGCGCCGGCCGGTATCGAGATTGACGAGCAGCTCGACAACCTCCGCGCGCTGCCCGGTGAGACGGGCGTCATCGACACTGCTGGCTTCCTGGGGCACCTTCGCGCAATCGGCTACGACGGCCCCGTCACCCCGGAGCCTTTCTGCAAGGCGCTCAACGAGATGCCTCGCGAAGAAGCTGCCAAGACGATTGGCGCGGCGATGGACAAGATCTGGGCGCTGTGAGGGGTGAGGGGTGGTCTGTGACTGGTGAGCAGTGAGGGGCGGACTCGTCAAATCGCGGCTCGCAGTCGGCCGTGACTCACTACTCCACCAATCACTACTCCACCAATCACTACTCCACCAATCACTACTCCACCACTCCACCAGTTCCCACCCATGCACCGTTCTCGCACATACGACGCCACCGGCATCATTCTGCGCAGTCGGCCGTTGGGCGACACGGACCGCATTGCGGTGCTGTACAGCCTGGAAGAGGGGAAGCTCTCGGCGGTGGCGAAGGGGGCGCGACGGGCGAACAGCAAGCTGGCCGCGGCGGTGCAGCCGTTCGCCCACGGGCGGTTCGGGCTGGCGCGAGGGAAGTCCCTCGACGTGGTCACGCAGTGCCGGCTGGCCGAGTCGTTCTATGAGCTGCGCGTGGACCTCGATCGGTTGACGGCTGCGTGCTGCGTGGTCGAGTTGGTGGACCGCGCCGTCGAGGATCGGCATCCTGACGCGGATACGTTTGCGCTGCTCTTAGGCGCGTTGCGCGGGCTCTGTCCGGCCCCCGATCCGGAGTTGATCTTGTGGACGTTTGGGGTGCAGTTGCTCAGCCGGTTCGGGTACAGGCCGGTGCTGGGCGCGTGCTCGCGCTGCGGGAGCACCGAGTCGCAGGGCGCCCGTTTCAGCCCGTTGTTCGGCGGGCGGCTTTGTGGGGCGTGCCTCGGTCATGACCCCCAGGCGTTCGAGGTGACGCGGGATTCGGTGCAGTTGCTGCGGGCGCTGGTGGACGGGGACTCCCCGCCGGCTGACGGACCGAGGCTCGAAGACCGGACGCGGCACGAACTGCGGCGCGTCTTCCGCGAGCTGATCGAGCACCGGCTGGACGTACGGCTCCGCAGTCTGGAGTTCGCCGACCGAGTGGGAGGGTGAGCCACGATGCGAAACGCTGAAGTCGCCGACATGTTCGACGAGATCGCCGACTACCAGGAGCTGGCCGGTGAGAACGTGTTCAAGGTGCGCGCGCACCGGCGCGCCGCCGAGACGATCCGCAGCCTGGGCGTGGACATTGCGGCACTCGCAGAAGCGGCTCGGTTGCGGGAGATCGACGGGGTAGGGGAGGCGACCGAGGAGAAGATCAAGCAGTGCCTGGACAGCGGCACGTGCGACTACCTGCAGAAGCTACGGGAGCGCTACCCCGCGACCATCCGTGAGCTGCTCCGCGTGCCCGGCTTGGGGCCGAGGAAGGTGGCGCAGGTCTACCAGGAGCTGGACATCGTCAGCGTCGACGACCTGGCGAAGGCAGCCCAGGAGGACAAGCTAAGCGGGCTGAAGGGGATGGGGAAGAAGAGCCAGGAGAAGATTCTGAAGGGGATCGAGATCTTGCGGCAGAGCGCGGGGAGGGTGCTGCTGGATGAGGCGTTGGAGACGGCGGAGTCCCTCATCGCGTCGCTGCGCGTCCTGCCGCAAGTGAAGGAGCTGCAGTACGCCGGCAGCCTGCGGCGCTGGCGGGAGACCATCGGGGATGTCGACATCCTTGTAGCGACCGAAGACGCCGCGCCGATCATGGAAGCGTTCACCGCCGCGCCCGACGTGCGCGAAGTGCTGGCGCACGGCGAGACGAAGTCCAGCGTGTTGGTGACCGGCAATCTGCAGGTCGACCTGCGCGCCGTGCCATCGGCCAGCTTCGGCGCTGCCTGCCAGTACTTCACCGGCTCCAAGGATCACAACGTGCGCCTTCGTGAGCGCGCCGGCCGGCTGGGGCGGAAGATCAACGAATACGGTGTGTTCGACGCACAAGACCGGCAAGTCGCCGGCGACACGGAGTCGTCCGTCTACGAAGCCGTCGGGCTGCCGTGGATCCCGCCGGAGCTGCGCGAAAGCCGCGGCGAGCTGGAGGCGGCCGAGGCGGGAACGCTGCCCGAGCTTGTCACCTTGCAGGACCTCCGCGGCGACCTGCACCTCCACACCAACTGGAGCGATGGCGCGAACACCATCGAGGAGATGGCGCAAGCCGCGGCCTCCTTGGGGTACGAGTACCTCGCTGTCACCGACCACTCAAAGGCGCTGGCGATGGCACGGGGGCTGGACGAGAAGCGACTGGCAGACCAGCTCGGGCAAGTGCGCGCAGCGAACGAGTCGGTACCGGAGATCCGGATTCTGTGCGGTATCGAGTTGGACATCCTGGGCGAGGGAGTGCTGGACCTGGACGCCGGCATTCTGGGGGAGCTGGACGTCATCGTCGGCTCCGTCCACTCCCGGTTCGGCCTGCCGCCCGCAGAGATGACAGAGCGGCTCGTCGCCGCGTTGGCGTCCGGCTACGTGGACGTGCTTGCGCACCCCACCGGTCGGCTGCTGGGCCAGCGTGAGGCCTACCAGTTCGACCTCGAAGCCGTGCTGGACTGCGCGGCTCGCGTCGGTGTGGCGCTGGAGATCAACGCCTATCCGCAGCGGCTGGACCTCAACGACGTCATGGCTCGCGCCGCCAAGGAGCACGGGGCGAAGATCGCGATCAACACGGATGCCCACGCAACGTACCAGTTCGGGTTCATGAAGTACGGCGTCGGGACGGCACGGCGAGCGTGGCTGGAGCCGGAGGACGTGATCAACACGTGGGAGTGTTCGCGGCTGCTGGAGTTCGTGCGGCGGAAGCGACCGTAGAGGCCGCGTGTGCGCGTCCGCGGGCAGGGGCCGCTACGCCGCCCGCGAACGTCGAACCGCGCCGCGGACCTCGGCGAGCAGCCGCGAAGCCGTCTGGCTCTGGACCTCGTCTGCGAGGTGGCTGCTGTACCGACACTCGGCGTACAGGTCGGTCAGCTCCCCGAACGGCCCGCCCGTAGCCGGCGATTGCCGCGCGACCGCCCGGGCGTACTCGTGCGGGGTCTGTGCGTCCTCGCGAGCTGCAAGCCGCCGCGCGAGCAGCGAGGCGGCGTGCTCGTACGACAGCGCGAGGGTCTGCGACGCACCGGCGGCAGGCGTCCACGCTTGGCCCGAGGGGCGGCGCCGCTTGCGGGCCCGGTGCGCCCTCGCTGCTGCGAGCAGTGCGAGACCGCCGGTCGCGCACGCTCCCGCGCAGATCCCCACGATGCACCAGTCGACCGCCCAGGACTCGCCGGGTCTGCGGCGCAGCCTGGCGAGGCCGGCGGCGACGGCTTCCCGCAGGCGGGCAAACAGCGGCTTTCGCTCGCCCTGCATGGGCCTCGCGCTCGCAGTCGCGTCGAAGGTGGTCCAGCCTTTGCCGGGGAGCCAAGCTTCCACCCACGCATGGGCATCCCGTTCCCTGACGGCGAACACTCGCCGTGCGTCGTCGAACGTCCCCGGGGCAAAGCCCGTCGCCACGCGACTGGGAATGCCAAGGGTCCGCAGACACACGGCCATGGCCGACGCGAAATGGACGCAGTAGCCGCGGCGGCTCTCGAAGAGGAAGTAGGAGACGGCCTCCTTCCCGTCGGGGAGGAAGCCCGGCCGGAGCGTGTACCGGCACCGGCTCCCGATCAGATCCGCCAGCCGCTGGGCTTTGTCTTCCGCGTCCGTGCCCGCGCGAGTCGCCTGGCGCGCGAAGTCCGACACCTCCGAAGGCAACATAGGGAGAGCCAGGTAGCGGAACCGGTCCTGTTTGCTGAGCCGGCGGTCTCGTCCTGCGGCTCCGTCGAGACACGACACCACCGTGTACGATTCGCCTTCGGGGACCACCTGAGAACACGAGAGCTGCCCGTCCTCGCTCAATCGCACGCGGCTGAACCTCCCCCGCACCCAGACTGCCCTGAATGCGCACGGCAGAGCCATGACGAGGGGTGCCCGGGCCGTCACGGTCTGCTTGAGGAGCCGGCCGTCTCTCTCGCCTCGGCCAAGCCACAACCCCTCGGGAGGCAACGCGAACTTGCGGGGATGGGAGCGCGTGCTTCGCCAGGTTGTTCCGTTGTACCGGTCGAGGGTGCCCGTGCGCCAGCAGGCGGCCTGCCGGGCGCGAACCTCGAACAGCGGCGCATTGCCGAAGCTGCCTCGGCTCGTGGACAAGTCGAGGTAGCTGTCGGTGCCGACGTGGGACACGCGGGACGCGGCGGTCATCCAGTCGGCCACGTAGCGCGCCAGTTCGATGCCGTAGCGGTCGATCCACGCGTACCTCGGCTGGTACTGCCCGAAGACCTCGGCCAGCCCGTAGGCGCCGAGAGCGGCGAGACAGACCAGGATTGTCAGGATTCGCAGGCTGAGCGGCAGCGACCGACGCCGCGCCCTCTCGGTGCCAAGCTGGTTCTCCAGGGACAGGTGCTGTAGTCGGCGTTCGAGGAGGACTGAGAGCAACGCGCCGCCGGCGAAGAGCACGAAGAAGGGCAGCACCTCCGAGCGCGGTCGGAGCACGGCCACAAGGGTGAGAATGCAGCCGGAAGGGATCAGGCTCAGGACAACGTCGCGGTCCCCGAGGAGACCGAACGTGCGGAAGGCTGTTAGCACGGCGATGGCGTGAATCAGCAGCGAATACGCGTACACCGTGCTGGCGCCAAGCAGGGCGCGCCCGACGTTGCCCCCGCTCAGCAGCGGGAACCACGGGCTTCGGTAGAGGTAGACCACCAGTGTGGACGCCGAGACCAAGACGATAGCCGCGTTGACGGGAAGGCGTCGGAAGCCCCAGCGGCGGAACACCCAACTCGCCGGAACGCCGACCGCGGCGACCACAGCCAGCGCCGCGGCGAACTGCGGCTCGAACTCCAGCAGCGCAGCCGACAGCACCCCGCTGACATTGACCACGCCGCCGGCCCAGTAAAGGAGCCGCCGGTCGCGGGTGCGGAGGGCGTCCAGTTGTTGCTCGGCTGTAGGCGCGTCCATGGCTGTCGAGCTACGTTGTGAGAGACCGAGCCGCGCGGCGCGCCGGCCAGGCGTCCCACGCGGACTCTGCGGCGCCGTCGCCGTCAGTCGGCAGGCTCGGGTGTTCGAGCCCGACCGGCTGGACTGTAACGCCGAGTCCACGCAGGGCGCGGGTGATCTCCGCCTCCGGCCCCGAGGACTGAGTCGGATCCTGGGCAGCGGGGGGAACATGAGCGACTGACAGGCCAACCTGCCTGGCCCGCAGTGCCGTGGCGGCGCGGGGCAGACCTGCCGGCAAAGCACTGCTGACACAGGCAACGACGCCGGCTTGCGGGAGCGTGCGGAGCAGGTCCAGCAGCACGCGGTCGAGAGGCAGCGGCCCGTCCGCCCGCGCCCGGGCCAACGCTTCGAGGAGACGGACGAGCTGGCGTTCGCCGCGGTCAGGGGGGAGGTGGACGGCGCGGTCCGAGGAGAGGTGGACGCGCAGCACGCCGCCGCGCTTGAGCAGCCCCTGGGCCAGGGACGCCGCGACCCGGAGGCTGTCCTCGAATGCCTCCAGGCCGCCGGGGCGATCGGTCTGCTCGCGCCAGAGGTCAACAAGCAGCACGGCTTCCAGGCGCGCGGCGCCTTCGAACTCCTTGATCGCCAGGCGACCCGTGCGCGCGGTCGTCGGCCAGTGCACCCGGCGGAGGTCGTCGCCGTCCACGAACTGGCGGACAGCGTGGAACTCCGAGTCGCCGCTGCCGGTGGGGGACTCCCTAACGGCGCTGCGGTCTCCGCGCCCGGCGCCGAACAAGGCGGCTTCGGGCAAGGCGACGCGCCGGGGGTAGACGACGAGCTGGTGGCTGAGCGGAACCGGCCGCCGGCAGCGGAACAGGCCGAGCGGGTCGCCGGCCGTCAGCCGGGCGGAGCCAATTGAGACGACGCCCCTGCGCAGGTCGCGGAGCAGCAGGACCTCGTCGACTTCCTCGCCTGCCTCCAGGCAGGGGAGGTGCCACTGCGTGTCAGCGGCAGAGCCCTGGGTCTCGTTGGCGACTGAGAGGCGGAGAACGAGGTTGGTCTTGTTCAGCGAACCCCGGTTCCGGAAGCGCAGCGCTACGGGGACGGAGCGTCCTTCGAAGCCGCGGCTGGGGCAGTCCTGAAGGGTGACCTCGACGCCGCTGAGAGAGAGCCGAGACAGGAGCGCGGACGCGATCAGGACGCTCAGCGTTGCCCAGCACATCAGGTAGCTGAGTTCCCTGTCGTTGACCACGGCGATGAGGTACAGCGCCGCTGTGGCGAAGGCGAAGACTTTGCCGGTGGTGGTCATGAAGGGCTATGCGGCGACGGGGGTGACACCGAGGATCTCCTGCACGACCTCCTCGGAGGAGAGACCCTCGAGGCGCGCCTCCGGTTCCAGGATCAGGCGGTGGGCGAGCACCGCCACGGCCATGCCCTTGACGTCGTCGGGGAGAACGTAGTCGCGCCCACGCAACACTGCCCGCGCCTGGGCGGCCCGAGTCAGGTGCAGGGACCCGCGCGGACTGGCTCCCAGGTGAAGGCGAGGATGGCTGCGGGTGCGGCTCACCAGAGCCAGGACGTAGTCCTGCATCTCGTCGCTGACGTGCACGGACCGCACCGTCTGCTGCATGTCCCTGACGGTGTCGCCCTGGACCACCACGGTCAACGCCTCAAGGGGATGCCGCACCGCCTGCTGCTTGAGGACGATCTTCTCGTTCTCGAGCGAGGGGTAGCCGAGGCGGAGGCGCGCCATGAACCGGTCCAACTGGGACTCCGGCAGCGGGTAGATGCCCTCGTACTCGAGGGGGTTCTGGGTCGCGATGACCATGAACGGCTGGGGCAGCGGATGCGTCACGCCGTCAACGGTAACCTGCCGTTCTTCCATGCACTCCAAGAGGCTGGACTGCGTCTTCGGCGAGGCCCGGTTGATCTCGTCGGCGAGCAGGACGTTGGTGAAGACCGGTCCTTCGCGGAACCGGAACTCGGCGTTCCGCTGGTCGAACACCGTGACGCCGGTCACATCGGAAGGCAGGAGGTCGGGCGTGAACTGGACGCGCTTGAAGGTGACCCCCAGCGAAACAGCCAGCGACTTAGCCAGGACCGTCTTACCCACGCCGGGAACGTCTTCCAGCAGGAGGTGACCGCCGGAGAGGAGCGTGACGACGGCACCCTCCACGGTGTCCCGCTTGCCGACGATCACGCGTTCAATGCTCTCGACAAGGGCGACGGCAGCGCGGGCGGCTTCGGTCAGGTGCAAAGTCTGTCTCCCAGGGATCGCTCAGGCAGCCTCGGCTGGACCCGGACGAAGGAACACGTAGCCTGGGGCGCGGAGCCGAGTGAGTCTCTCCGCTGGCGCGTCGGGCTACCTCTTCGACGGGAAGGCAGACTGCCGAGACCTCGGTGTCAGCTTGTTCGCGCCTGGCGGTGCACTTCCTTCAGCAGACGCGAGGCGGCTTCGACCTTGGCGGGTTCCGAGGGAGCTTCCGTGTACCGGTATTCCGCATACAGGTCGGTCAGCCGCTGGAATGCCTCTCCTGGGCCGGGAAGCCGCTGTCGGACCAGGCGAGCGTATTCATGGAACGTTTGCGGATCGGCCCGAGGCGCGAACCGACCGGCGACCAAAGACGCTGCCTCTTCGTACAGGTCAGCGACTGTGGGGACCCCTTCCTCCAAGCTGAGGCCGACGCGCGGGGCAATCGGGGGGCGGCCCCACCGAGGCGCCCCTGTTGTGGGAGGACTCTCCCTGTGTCTGCGGGCATTCAGTTCGGCCGCTCCGAGACCTGCAAGCGCGAGGAAGCAGGCGAGCCAGGCCGCGCGCTCGAGTGCTCGGATACCGGCGGTCGTGCGCCGCAGTTGTGGTCGCGGGCGGAGCCCCTGCGGGTTCGTAGGCTTGGCGCCCCGGGAAACGCCGTTGCCGTCCTCACTGCTGCCACTTTGCGAGGAGTTGGCCGAAGGCCTGTCGGCCCGTTCAGAACGGTCCTCCTCGCCCTCGGGCCCAAGCAGGATCTTCGCCCCCTCGGTCGGGTCAAAGGAGCACCATCCTCGCTCCGGGAACCATGCTTCCACCCACGCATGGGCGTGCCGCTGGCGCACCACGTATGCCTCCTTCTCAGGGTCGAAGTCACCGGAGGCGTAGCCCGAGACGACCCGGCTGGGGATGCCGACCGCCCGGAGACAGACCACCATGGCCGAAGCGAAATGCGCGCAGTACCCCCGGCGACGTTCGAACAGGAAGTAGTCCACGAGGTCCCGTCGAGGTGGAAACCGGCCGGGCTTCACCGTGTATCCGCAGCGCTTGCTGACCGCCTCCCGCAGTCGCTGGGCGGCGGCGTATCCCGGTTGTGGCTGAGCCGCGGTCACTCGCGCCCATTGTCTGACTCGGGTGGGGATCGCAGGCAGGGCGAGGCAGCGCGCTCGGCCTCGGCCCGTCAGCGGTTCCGGCTCGGCGACAACGCCTCCGTCCGGGACGCAGGACACGACCACGTAGGTGTCTCCTGCCACGAGGATCTCGCGGCAATGCAGTCCGCCGTCAGGGGCGACTTTGGGGTGGTCGGGTCCCGGTCCCACCCAAACGGGGCGGTACGCGCACGGGAGGGAGAAGATCATAGGCGCGCGCGCCGTGACAGTCTGCTCGACTGAGCGGTAGTCCGGGGGCGCGGCACCGCGCCCCAAGGGAACGCCCTCCTCACTGGCGGAGAGCCCGTGGTGTTCCGTTGCTGCGGCGCGCCAGCCTCTGCCTGTGTACCGGTCGAGAGCGTGGGTCCGCCAGTAGCACCCACTGCCGGCCTTCACCTCGAACAGCACGGTCGATTGGAGCCGCACTGCCGGCCGGGCGAGGGACAGGGAGTCGCCGGCACTGACGCAGGGGCGCCCGGTGGCCTTCAGGGCGAGGACCCAGGCCCGGTTCTTGGCTGCCGTGAGGTGGTGGCGGAGGGCAGGCCACACCGGCCGCCAGCACAACCAGGCAGCCGTCAGGGCGGCCGTTGCGGCCGCTGCGAGGACGACCTGGCTCAGCAGGGGACGGGTGGCGACCCGAAGCGGGCCGCATTGCGCCCCCACGCTCCCCAACTGGTTGTGACAGGACAAGCACCTGAGTCGCTGGGTCACGTGTAGGCACAGCGTGCAGCCGGCCGCGAACAGCATGAGGTACGGGAGCATCACCGCAGGCGGATGGAGCGCGCACAGAAGGGCGATGACTCCCAGACCGGGGAGGAGGTTCAGCACCACATCGCGGTCGCGCAGCACTCCGAAGGTTCGGAAGGCGACGGCGAAGGCGAGGGCGCGCAACACCAATGAGCAGGTCGCGTCACTGCCAGCCTCCTCGAACGCCTTCCACACCCCCTCCCGAGCGAAGAACCCATGCCAGGGAGTCTGCGCGACATACGGGCACCACGCTGCCAGTGTCGCCAATACAAGCGCTGCGTTGACAGCCACGGCGGAGGAATGCGCCCGGCGGAACAACCAGCTTGCGGCAGTGCCCAGACCTGCCACCTGAACGACGAGCGGAACGAACTTCGGCTCGAACTCCAGCGCGGTGGCCGCGAGGACACAGGTAAGCGAGGCCACGGCCCCGGCCAGGAATAGCGCGCTCCGATTCCGCGCTTCGAAGGCTGCGCTCAACTCGTCGGGGGAGAGGACCCGGGTGGCGGGCCGAGGGGCGATCCCGGGAACAGGACGGTTGGTTCCCTGACAACTGGCGGAGGAAGCCATGGTCGGGGTCTACGAGTCGCGCGGCACAAGCCGCAGATGACCCTTGCCTCCTTCTACGGCTGTGTGCAGCGTGTCGGTTGTCTCGGGCTCCCAGGGACCGCCCTCCAAGTCGAACCCGAGGAACTCCCGGAAGGCGTGGAGGAGACCCGGGCGAGACGAGTCCAGCGACGTGGGCGCCCACGAACGCTGCCAGTCCGCCACCGGCCCATAGAGCGGGCGGTCCAGCCACTCAGAGACCGGGGCCCACGGTTCCGTGAGTCCCGCCCGTCGTTCGTTGGGGACGGGGGTCTCCGGCTCCACTGGAATGTGCCAGAGCACCGCGCCGGCAGCTTGCAGAGTCCGCTGGATCTCGTCCTCGGGATCGGGCAAACGTACGTCCTCGGGCGGCTCCAAGTCACGAAGCAAGTTCCGTAGCGACTCCACTACCGGCCCGAGGATTCTGCTCTTGGGATTCCAGAGCCAGGCGGCACGCCACCAAGCGCCGATTCTCTCCGCGACGACCTCCACCGGAAGGAGTGGGACCGGTGCCTCGCAGACCGTGTGGGCGACCACCAGCGTGCTGCGCACCGCGCGCAGGAGGCGCGCGACCCGGATAAGCTCGGGAGTAAGCTCTGCGGTGATAACCAGCACTGTCCCCCCTTTGGGAGGCCTCCCTCCGGCGAGCACCAAGCGGTCCGGCCGACTCTCGAAGGTCGGCTGCGCTTCCGCCAACCGGTGAAGCAAGCGGTCGTGCTCGCCGTCACCGGTGGTTCCGCGAAGCTCCAGCGCGGGCCCGGCGCCGAGACGCACGGTCACCGTGCCGCCACTGCGCGTCAGCTCTTCGACCACGGCGAGAGCCACCCGGAGGTTCGCCTCGAACTCCGCCCCGCCGTGCGCGCCGCCCAATTGCTCGCAGGAGAGGTCGACGAAGATCGCCGCACCCGACTCTTCGGCGCCCTCAACCTCTTTGACAATCATCTCGCCGGCCCGGGCGGTCAGGGGCCAGTGGACGCGCCGGAGCGGGTCCCCGTGGACGTAGGGTCGTACCGCGCGCACTTCGGTGTCGCCAAGACCGGTCGACTGCTCAGACACCATCGGCCGCAGGCAGATCGGCGCAGTGAAACGACACGGCAACCTGGCGGGGACCCGCCTCGGGTAAACCCTCAGCCGCCGGTCCAGGTTCGTCGAGCGGACACTGCAGACGAAGAGACCCAGGGGGTCGCTGCCGGCCAACGCGGCCGTGTGAAGCTTGACCACCCCCCGTCGCAGCCCGCGAATGGAGACGGTCTCAGTGAGCGTCGCGCCCGGGTCCAGCCGCGTCAGATGGCAGCTCTCCGTGAAGTGGCTCCTGCGGGTCTCGTTGTACAGGTTCAGATCGAGGAGGAGGTTGGCTTTGGCGACCCCCGAGTCGTTCCGCACGCGCACTGTAGCCTTGCCGGGACGGCCCTCGAAGAGGCGCGCCGTGCAGTCCAAGAGGTCGAGCCCGACGCCCGCCAGGGCCCGTCGGGCCAGGAGGTGGGAGGCGACCAGAGTGCCTACGGTCGCCCAACAGAGCACCCAACACAGGTGCCGGTGGGTGGCCGCCGCCAGCGTGCACAGAAGCAGAGCCGAAGCAAGGACCATCGCCCCGGAGCACGTGACCTTGACCGGTGCTGAGCGTGGTGTCACTGGACCTCACCTGCCTCGGACGGAAGCGCGGTGCTTCCCCGGGGAGTTTGCCTCGCTGGTGCACGAGCCTGCTCAAGCGGCACGTGTGCACTGCGACCGCGGCAACAGAACTCGTGAACCAGCGAGGTATGCTTGCAGGGGCAGTACCTCGCTGGCGAAGTACTGCTGCCGTAAGAACCCCCTACCCACTCGCGGCCTTGCGAACTTGCAGGAACGGAGGGCGGGCGCTCGTGGCGACGGGGTACTCGTCGCGGATCTCTTGGATCACCGTTTCGGGTGTCACGTCTTCCAGTCGCGCTTCCGGCTTGAGCGTAATCCGATGGGCCAGCACGGCCAGGGCCAACCGTTTCACGTCGTCCGGGAGCACGTAGTCGCGCCCAGCGAGCACTGCGTGGGCCTGGGCGAGCCGGGACAACTGGAGTGTGGCGCGCGTACTCGCGCCAAGGGCGACGTGCGGGTGCACGCGGGTGCGGCGGCAGAGCGCGACCGCGTAGGCCACCACTTCGTCATTTACCTGCACGGTCTCGACGGCTGCCTGCATGGCCCGCACGGTCTCCGGGTCGGTAACCGACTCCAGCGCGTCGATGGGCGCGCCGGCAAGGTGCCGACCCACGATCAGCTTCTCGTCGTCCTCCGTGGGGTAGTCGAGCCAGAGCCGAGTCATGAATCGGTCGAGTTGGGATTCGGGCAGCGGGTAGACACCCTCATGGTCGGACGGGTTCTCGGTGGCGATGACCAAGAACGGTTGCGGCAGCGGGTGCGTCCGGCCGTCAACCGTGACCTGCCGCTCGTCCATGCACTCCAGCAAGCTGGACTGCGTTCGCGGCGAGGTGCGGTTGATCTCGTCCGCCAGGAGCACGTTGGAGAAGACCGGCCCGGCACGAAAGCGGAACGCGCCCTGCCGCTGATCGTACAGAGTCACCCCAGTGATGTCGGAGGGAAGGAGGTCGGGAGTGCACTGGAGCCGCTTGAAGACGCCTCCGACCGAGACCGCGAGCGACCGGGCCAGCATGGTCTTGCCGACGCCCGGCACATCCTGAAGGAGCACGTGGCCCCTGGCGAGCAGCGTGGCGACGGCATCAACTACCGCGCGACGCTTGCCGAGGATGACCTGTTCGACGTTCTGGACGATGGAGGCGGCGACGTGGGCGACGAGTTCCAGGTGCAATCGTGTTCTCCATCAAGCGCGGCATCAGGATCCGGTTGATACCGGACGCTGGGCGCAGCCCATTGTGGCTTCCTGCATGGGGCTTGGGCAGTGGCCGGCGGAGGTTGTACGCGCACTCGTCCTGCGCTGCACGAAAGAGACCTCCTGCACGTCAGGGCGCCACCATGGCGGGCGGAACGCGCGCGGCGACGACAGACCCGACAATGGAGAGGGAGCGGGGTGGCATCGCGACGGCAAGGTGTGAGGAGACGCGGCGGAACTGCCGGAAGGCACGTGCGAGTGGCGCCCGAGGGGAGGAGGGGGTGAATGCCGGAGTGTAAAAGGGAGGGGGCCCGCCGACCTGGGTCGAGACGGAGACGGCGAGGAGGTGGTATGGTGTGGCGGTGATTGTGCTGGGATTGCGGCCTGAACATGCCTGTCGACAGAACAAGCCGCGGGCTGCGGTGTTGCTGTGAGCGGACGGCGACGGGGTGCGCAGCCGACGGGACGCCCTTCCAGGGGAGAACACGTGGAGGCAGCCGGCGAACCAAGCGCAAGCCGGCCGTCTCGCCGCTTCGAAGCGGTTGAACAGCCGCCTCGAAGTGGCGAGAGGACGAAGGAGAAAGGGGCGTGGCCGTGGTGATGGCTTGCTGCAGCGAGGCGATAGCGAACTGGGAGAACGAAGTGCCGGCCACGCCCGGAACGCGGAGTTTTCAAAGAAGGGGAAGGAGGTCGCCGTCTCGGCCTAAGTTGCTGTGAAGAGGGGCTGCGAATGTTGCTGCTGCGTTTCAGCGATTCTGCTGCGGCGGTAACCGCGGAGCGAACTGGCCGACGTTCCGTTCAGTCCGCTGACTGCGAAGCTGCTACGAAGCTGCTGCGATGCAGGCCGAGGCGACGAACCTCCCTCCCAATGACCAAGCGCCCGGACGGACCGGGCGCGGCCACCTGAGTGCGTCGGAAACTGCCCCGAACTGCTCGCCGGACACGGCTACGTGGAGTTCAGCAGGTGCTGCTCAACCTCAGGCCACACGCCCAGCGGGCAGATCGAGAAGAAGTGAACACTGCCAAAGAGCTTGACGGGGGCAGATTTGCCCTCCGGAGTCAACAGCGATCTGAACTTCGCCTCCGATAGTGGCAGGCGGTTGTTGCTGTCAACTGTCACGTGGTGGATGTCCTTGCCGACCTTCGTCATCTTCAGCAGGTGAGTAGGGTCGAAGGTCTCCGACGTGAGCGCCGGCACCATGAACTGGGCCGCCTCGGGCGGGAAGAGGGAGACGACGCCCGGGTGAATCACGCCGAGCTTCGCGATAAACCGCTGGGGCGTGTCGTGGATCCAGTCATCCGGCAACTGCACGCGACACTGGGGGTCAGCGGTGCGTTCGGCATGGCCGACATAGGAGCGGAAGGCGCCGGGCTTCTCGGTTTCCGTTGCTTCCTGTGTCACTGTAGTCAGTCCCGGTAAGTGGCTATCTATACGAGGAAAGTATCGGATAGTCTTTGGTAGTGACCCATAGGATACTATGCCCGCGAGCGGCTGTCAATGGTTGCGAAAAAAAAGGCCGGAAGTCGCCAGACGCGGTACAGAACCGGGAGACCGGCCCCGGGACTATAGCCGGCGATGCCTAAGCGCCGGAAGGCGCTCCCGCACGCGTTCGACTGCTGTCAGATCCAGTTCCACCACCAGGAGACCCTCCTCGTCCGCCGCCTGCGCAACCACGAGGCCCCAGGGGTCGACGACCATCGACCGCCCATAGCAGACGAGTCCGCTTTCCTTCTTCCCCGTCTGGCCCGTGGCGACGACGAAACACTGGTTCTCAATGGCCCGGGCGCGAAGCAGCGGCTCCCAGTGGTCGCGCCCGGTCTCCATGGTGAAGGCTGCGGGCACCAGCAGCAGGGAGGCGCCCTGTGCGGAGTATTTGCGGTAGAGCTCGGGGAACCGGAGGTCATAACAGATGCTGAGCCCCAGTGTCCCGAAAGGGGTCTCGCAGATCGCGGGGTCATCCCCCGCGGACAGAAAGGCCGATTCCCGATACCGGACTCGGCCGGGGAGATCGATGTCGAACAGGTGGATCTTGCGGTAGCGGGCGGCCACTTCGCCCGTTGGGTTGAGCACCACTGAGGTGTTGAACGGCCTTGCGTCACCGTTGCGCTCAAGCACTGTCCCTGCGGCGATCCACGCCTTGTGTTCGCGGGCGAGATCACACAGCGTCGCCAGCGAGGGACCCGGGATCTCTTCGGCGCATTTCGCGCACCCATGGAGAGCGCCGAGGTAGTTGAACATCTCCGGCAGGCATACCAACTCGGCTCCCCGGGCGAGCGCCTCTGCCGTGCGGCGCGCCGCGCGGTCGACGTTTGCGCCGACCGCTGCGGTCGAGTTCAACTGCACCAGCGCGACAACAACGGATTTCATGCCAGGCACACCCTTCTCCGGCGAAGACGTCGCTCGGACGGATTGCCCCGGCGACACGTAGGATACGACACTCGCCGGAGGGTCGTCAATGCGTTCAGTTGCTGGCGTTGTTGCTGTCGCCGGAGTCGTGTGCTATAATATCCGCGTCCTGACCTGGAATGTTGCCGACACTGGCAGGCGCGCCGCTGGCAGGTAGGTTCGTTCTGAGTTCGTGAGTGTCCAAGTCAGGACTCGGCAACAGCGGCTGGCGCAAGCAAAGCAAGTTGTGCGAAAGGAGGGCAGAGAAAGACATGGGAAACATGCTTGCAATTCTGATCGGCGCAGTGTGCTCGGTGCTTGGCATCATCGCGCTCGTCGGCTGGTGGCATCAGTTCATCTACGTGTTGCAGGGCTGCATCGGCGTCACCCTTGTATGTGGCGGCTTGTTGGCTCTGGCCATCGGCATCAGCGAGATGCGTGCAGCCAAGGAATTTGAGAGCGCCGTTCCTCCCGCCACGTCTTCCGATGACGAGACTCCCAGCGAGTCTGCCAAGTCAGAGGAGAAGAAGGAAGAACCGACCGAAGAATCCTCGGCGGACGGCGGAGAGGGCGAAGCAGAGAGCCAGTAACCCGGTTCCGGAAAATCCTGAGTCGTTTCTCTGCCTGGAAGTTCCCTCGGAATGACATCGCCCCCTGGCACCAAGTGTGCCAGGGGGCGATTCGCATTTCAGGGGGGCTGGTTCCGAACGCACTACCGCGCGTGCGGGTGCACAATCTCGCCGACGAGGTCCTGCAGGCCGACGATGCCCACGACTTTGCCGTCCCGCAGAATGGGCAACGTGTCCACTTCGTGGAGGGTCATCAACGCGGCGAGTTCAACGACGGCAGTGTCTTCAGTGGCGGTCAGTGGGGCTCGGTCCATCACCGCGCTCACCTGCACCTGGCCCACCTTTTCTAGGCGGTGGTCAAAGGGCTCGAAGTCGTCGGGCAGAAAGGCCAGATCGCCGATCTGCTCGGCGTACTTAGGCAAGCACAGCCGAACGAATGCCAGTTGGGTCACCGCACCCACGAAACGGCCGGCGTCGTTCGTCACCGGCAGGAGGCGATGGCCGGTTCTCACCATGGCCTCGATGGTCTCTCTGGCGGTGGCGGTCTCTACGACGGTCACCACGTCCGTTGTCATCAGGTCCTTTGCCTTCATCAAGCTTCTCCTTGCTCGCAGTCGCCAGTGCCGCGCAGCGAATACTCCCGGGCCAGCCTCGCGATACGTGGCACAGTGTACTTCCGGTCGTGAGACCGGGCAAGGACAATTAGTGACAGTGACCCTTCAGCCCGAACCCGTCTCGATTCCTCGACTCGGGTCCGGTCCTGTGCAGCTCCCTCGTGGCGGGCTACCACTGCCAGAAGTTCGGTCGGCCCAAGGTGTACTGGAGGATCAGTGCCACGGCGAAGCCCAGAGACAGAGAGATGCCGTACGGGTACTTGCTGTCGTCTGCCGGAGGGGACAGCTCCGGTGCCGAGTGCAGTACAGCCATGCCGTAGAAGTAGTTGGTGATGTTGCTCAGTGTCCGACCGAGCTTGCCGCGCCGCGCGAGGATGAGTATGGCCACGACGCCAAACAGGACGGCGCCGTAGAGGAACCCGACAAGCACGAACTCCCAGCCTTTCAGCGCGCCCACCGCCATCAGCAGCTTCACGTCGCCCGCCTTCGTGCCGCCGAGCCAGAACGGCACGAGAAGCAGCGCAAAGCCAACTGCCAGCCCCAGCCCGGCCCACTTGAGCCCCTCAAGCGCCGCGCCCAGAGTGAGGCCGGCGTGGCCCCACAGGAGAGTGTTCAGGAGCAACCCGGTCAACATCGCGGGGAACGTCAGCAGGTTGTAGATCTTTGCGCGCGTGGCGTCTGTGTACGTCGCGACCACAAGCACCAGGCACAGAATAGCATTGATCACGACGGTCTCAACGGCCGAGAGTGGGCAGAGCGGGGAGAGGGACATGGGGCGGGGACATCCTATCGCTGAACTGCAGAGAGATCCATGACGGCCTGGTACGCCGAAGGCGGGCCGCCGGCCGGACACACCCTCGCAAACACTTGGTATCGGCCCGTCTGCGCGTTCCCGGGCACCGTCAGACACGCCCGCTCCTCGACAACTCGCCCCGTCTCGAGAGGCACTTTGGCGAGCGGGCGCCCTCCGGCCAGCGGGTAGCGGGTGCTCCACCGAGTCACGAGGTCGCTCACCGCCAGTACCGATCGCGAGCTGTCAGAATCGGCGTTGGGGTCGGCTCCCCCCGGCGAGGCCGGAACGCACACCAACTCCACACTCACTGGGTCGAGTGGGCCGGTAGGCTCCTTTGTCCAACGGAACCGGACGCCGACGCTGTTGCCTTTCTTCACTATCGCCCGCGGCGGCGAAAGGAAACTGAGGGCAACGCCGCCGACGCGGAGGAGCGCCGAACCGCCGCCAACGTCGCGGGTCACGGTCCGGACCTCGGCGGGCGTGGCACTGACTTCCGTCACTGTGTCCGAGCAGCGAAGGTAGTGCCGTGCGGCAAGCTGCTGCGGGTAGAACGCGCAGAAGACGGGGCGCCTCCCGAGGCGGCGACTGACTTGCGTGGCCAGCCCGTCGCCGAACGCCTCCAGCGCGGGGACAGACAGAAGCTCAATGGAGGTCCCCTTCCCCTCAACGTGCTGAAGATACTGGAGGGCGAAGAGGTTCTCGTCGCTCTCCACGAACAGGGCGGCATGGGGCGGGAGCGCCTCGAGCACTTGCTCATTGTACTCTCGGGCCGTCCGGTTGTGTCGCAGGTTGACGTCCGGCACCGGGGCGGTGATGCTGGCCTGCATCGCCACACACGCCAGGGCGGCCATCCATGGCACAAGTCCAGGCATGGGTGACTGGGCGCAGCGCCGGGAGAGAGCGGTGGTGAACGCTGCCATCCCGGCCCCGGCGAAGGCTGCCAGCGAGAGGAACGAAGGCAGCATGAAGTTCCACAGGTCCCCCACCTCGTAGCGGATGTTGGCCGCGACGTTGAGCACCCATACCGCCCCCAACAGCGCTGCACAGCCGCGATTCCGTCGAAACAGCCAGACGAGGCCGACCGGGATCCAGAGCGCCGAGAAGAGGAACTGAAGACCGACGAGGGCGCCGTATGCAGTGAGACGCCCTGGCACTGCAGACAGCGGCGTGCCGAACACGTGCGACCGGTACAGGCGGCCGCTCACATGGGCGAGGAAGCGGTCCCACGTGGAGGGATCGCCCCAGTTGAGCGCGGGCTGCGCCGCCGCCCGTAGTGGCAGGTAGGCGTACAGGAGCAAGCCGCACAGTCCCAGTGCCAAGGCTCCAGCAAGCAGGCGGAGCGCCCCAGGTCGTCGGCGGCATGCGGCGGCGCAGTACGCAAAGGCCGGCACCGACACATAGACGGACGACAGGTGGTGCGCGGCGGCGAGTCCCGACAGGAAGCCGGCGGCAAGCAGCCAGCGGGCGTCGTTCCGGGTTGCCCAGCGCTGGGCCGCCAGCAGGATCAAGGCGGCAAGCAGCAGCCCGAGGGTGTAGACTTCCGCGATGACGCCCTGAGTCCAGACTGCGTAGAGGAACCCGAACGTCACGCCCGCGAAGAGCCCGGCCATTCCCTGCCCGGTCATCTCCGACACGAACAGCGCCACGACGAAGACGGCGCCGGCTGCACTGACTGCAGACAGCAAGTTGTAGCGGAAGGCCACGTCGCCGACCGGGACCGCGGCGAACAGCTTGCCCAGGACCAGATAGAGCGGATAGCCCGTCGGGTGGCAGTTGCCCAGGATGAATGACGAGGCGGTCACGTCGCCGCAATCGCCGCCGTAGGCAAGGGTTCGGCATACGGTCAACGCGTAGCCGGCGAGGGACACGGCCCCTGCAAGGGCCGCGTACGCATAGAAGTGCCCGGTTGGTCTCCGGTCTTCTGCTTGAGGACCTGGGACGCTGTTCGTCTTCGGCCCCCTCGGAGGGACTGCTCTTGGCATAACCGCTTCGGCAGACAAAAGCCCGCCGGTCCACGAGGGGACGTCGGCGGGCCCAAACGGCAAGCGTAGACCACTGAGTCACGCACGTGATCAGGTGCTACTGGTGATGTTGGAGTTGACGGTGACGAACAGGTTGCGGATCTTCCGTCCCAACACCGTCAGGATAGCGATCACCACCAACGCGATCAGGGAAACCAGCAGCCCGTACTCGACGAGCGTCTGTCCCTCCTCCTCCACAAGGAGTCTCTTGATCATGCGTGCACCTCCCTTCCTTGGCAGACTGGACTTGGCGGCCTGCGCCGCCAACGGAACGCAGGGAGTATAGCACATGCCGAGGCTGGTGTAAACTGTATGTGAGCTGGACCCCAGGAGGCTGCCTCCCCGCGTCTGGTTCTCCGCTCGACAGACCGGAGTTGCGCCAACCTGGGCGCCGGCCGAGGTGCTGCGCGCGCCTTTCCGAATTGCCCTTGCCTTGCGGGACTTCGCGTCGCCCGCCCTCACGTCAGGAGGAAGAAGACCATGGAACGCCTGAAATGCCCTGAGTGCGGCGAATCAGCGTTTGCCACCGAACCTTTCTGTCCGGCCTGTGGCGCAACCCTCAAGCCCCAGGAGCAGGACGACTCGCAGTCCCAAGGGCCGCAGGTGCGGTTCGACACGCCGGTGGCGCACCCGCTGACCGGCGGGCTTCTCGAAGCGCTGAGGGGAGAGCTGAAGGAGAAGGAACGCGTGTTGGTCTCCTTGCAGAACCAAACGGGAACGCTCGGGTTCGCCGCCACCAACCGGCGCGTTCTCGTCCTCCGGGCGGGGACGTTGACTGGAGCCTACTCCCGGGCCGCCTGTCGAGAGCTGCCGTACCTGAGTATTGCGGAGGTCAAGCACCAGAGCGTGGGAGCTCTGGGCAAGCTGCAGTTCATGGTGCGGACACTCGGAGGCAAGCCCGAGGTGGGTGTGCGCGGGCGGATGGGGAAGATCGTGCCCGAAGACCTGCCCGGGATGCCCGGCGACCGCGTGCTCGCTGTGGCGGAAGCGCTCCGGCAGTTGGTCGCCAAAGCCGAAGCAATGCAGAAGCCGACCCCCTGACACCCGCCGCGGGCCGTCGTTTGCTCGCCGCGGAGGGGCGTGATATACTGACGCGGTGGTAAGGGCCCTCAACTGGCGCAGGCACCAGACCCGGGTGCTCCCAGGCTAACCCAGCGGGCGCCTGCCCTGTACCGTCCCCAAGAGCTACGCGCACACAGCGGAGGTGTTCGTCCTGGTAGTCCGAGTCCACTCGCCGGCCCGTCGATCCGGCTTGGCACTGGCGACTTTGCTGCTGGCGGCCGACGCCTTCCCCGGCGCCCAAGCTGCGGAACGGGCGCTAACGTATGCGGCACACACGTCAGCCGCTCCCTCCGTCGACGGGCTCCTGACGGAGGCGGTCTGGCGAAATGCGCCGCGGGTCGAGTTCTTCTCGCGGCTCACCGAGGGGTACCAGGCTGCTGCCGCCACGCACGGCCGCTTGCTGTGGGATGACGAGTGCCTCTACGTGGGTGTCCGGTGTGACGAGCCGGAGATGGCAAAGGTGGCAGGGCTGACCAGCAGACGCGACGCTGCAGGCATCGGGGCTGACGACTGCCTCGAGTTGCTCCTCGCCCGCACCCGCGAGGGGCCTGTCTACCACCTGATCGTCAACGTGATCGGCGCGCTCTACGATGAGGCGGCGAGGGGCGCGCCCGCTGGCTGGGACTCCCGCGCCACAGTCCAAACCTCGATCTCGGAAGCGTTCTGGGAAGCAGAACTCCGGCTTCCTTTCGCGGCGCTTGGCGGGTCTCCGGCTTTCGGCGACCGCTGGTCGGCCAATCTCTGCCGCTGTCGTGCCCAAGGTGAGGAGCGCTCCAGTTGGAGCGGCGCCCGGGGCTCGTTCTTGGCCCCGGACCAGCTCGGGACACTCCTCTTTGGCGGGACCGTGCCGACGTTTGCCTGGGAGTCTCTCGGCGACGAGTTCGGTGAGCTGGTGGGCGGCGCGGTGGTGCGTGGCGAGGTGTACAACCCTGGAGCGCTGCCTGTGCAGGTCACGGTTCGGGCCAACGTCGTCGATGCTGCCGGCGATGTCGCGGTGCTGCAGCAACGGCTCGAGCTGGACTCCTTCGCTGTCCGGCCGGTCTCTCTGTCATACCGGAAGCAGCTCCGGGCGCCTCAAGCGCTGCGCTTGGAAGCGTCGGCGCCGGCCGGACCGGGCACGTTTCTCGTGACGCCAAGGCTTGAACTGCGCCCCCGCTTCCTGCTTCCGCGGGTGGACTGGCTCCGAGACCGGTTTGTCGCCGCTCTGGGCGGCGCAACACCGGAGTCGGCCACCGCGCTGCAGGAGCAATTGCGGCGACTCACGGCCGTCGAGCAGGGAATCGACGCGCTCGAGCAGCCCTCGGTTGAGCGGTGGGAATCCCTAAACGACAGGCTCACCGCCCTCGCGGCAGCCGGCCCTGCGGGTCCGTCGACGGCGCTCGCAGGGCCTTCCGAGCTGACTCCCTCCCTCGCCCCCTCGAAGCTGGTGGGCGGAAGCTCATACGTGCTGTTTCCGGTATATCCATTCGAGCGGCTTCTGTATGACACGCCGCCCCAGACCGAGGCGGTTGGGCAGCCCATGCACGTGTCCGGCTGCCGGGGGGAACGCGAGCCGGCGTCGTTTGTGCTCTCCGCGATCGGCGACCTGACCGAGGTGGCGATCCAGCTCTCCGACCTCGTCGGGGAGAATGGAGTGATCCCCCAACGGTACCTTTCTGCCCGGATTGTGAAATGCTGGCCGCAGCTTCTGACCGGTGCAAAGGGCGATCGAGCGGAAACGGTGCCAGAGCTGCTGATGCGCGATGACCGCGTCGACTTGGCGGGTGGGCTTCCCTCCTTGCCGGGGGACGCTCCGGTTGTCACTGACGTCCCGGGTGGGACCTCGAAACAGGTGTGGCTGACGGTGCAGATTCCGGAGAAGGCCGCCCCCGGCGTGTATGTCGGCAACGTGACCGTGCAACCTGGGCACGGGGCGTCGGCCTCCATCGCGTTGCAGGTGCGCGTGCTGCCCTTCGTTCTTCCTCCCGCCCCCCGGTGGCTCGTGCTGGGGCATCGGGCCGTTCTCAGCAGCGACACCGGGCCCTTGGCGCGCACTGAGGAGTTGTACGCTCGCGAGCTGAGGGACATCCTTGACCACGGCTTCCGCTACGTGGCTGCGGTCGAGCAAGGGGACCGGCTGGAGGCATGCCTCGACGTTCGCTGGCGGCTCGGAATGTCCGGGCTGTTCCCCTACTTCCCCCAGATGCCGAGCGCCCAGAAGGCGCGAGAGGTGCGCCGCGCCGTGTCCAAGGGACCTGGCTGGACGCTCCTGTTCGGTCCTCCCGAGTTGGGGATGGAAGCGCACGCCCCGGCCGCGATAGAGTCGCTCGGCTTCGTCCGGGAGACCCAAGGCGCCACCACCGGATTGGTGACTCTCGCGGACGCGGCGGAGACGAGCCATCCCGTCGACCTCCCGGTCTACTCGGTGGACGACCCCGGATTTGTGGTATACGCGAAGTCTCTGGTTGCCGGCGCGAAGCCGCGTCGTGCCCGCGAGCTGTACACCTGGGACTGCACGCAGGAAGACCCGAACGTCAACCGGCTGTTCTGCGGGTATTACCTCTTCAAGTCAGGCTTCCAGGGGGCGCTGGCGTCCGACTACCAGGACCTCGCCGCAACGGACAGCCCCTATGCCGAGACTGAGGTAGGGGCGCGGTGCCGACTGCTCACGTACCCGACTCAGGAGGGCCCGCTTCCCACTGTTCAGTGGGAAGCCGCCCGCGAGGGCATTGACGATCTGCGCTATGTCCTGCTGCTGGAGCGATCCCTGGCGCAGAGCGTAGCCGCGGCCGACCCGCAGACGGGCCCCGCCCGTGAGACGGCGACTGCGTTCCTGGCGCAACTCCGCGCCACGATCCAGTTAGACCACGGCGCCATGCTGAGCACGCTTCGTGCCAAGAGGCTGCAAGAACTGCGTTGGGACTGCGTCCGGCTGCTGCTGGCCTTGCGGCAGGAAGTCCAGTCTCCGCCTCCCGTGCGCGCCAAGACCATAGCGGCCCAGGCACCGGCCCTGTAGCCGGGTCCAGCGGACGAGAGCCCCGCGTCGCGCAACACTTGTAGGGACGCGCATACCGAGACGTTCGGGGCGTGCTATATCCGCGAAGGTTAAGAACACACCGAAGTCCCGGTGCGACTTCGGCTCCGTCTGGGAGAATACCCTCTGTCCTACGTCTGCTGCACGCCTGCCGGGGAAGTTCCGCGAACTTCCACTTCGGTGTGTTCTTAACCTTCGCGGGTATAAGGAGAAGGGACGGAGCCGGCGGCTGGCAGGCCGGTGACCGTCCACAACTCACAGTGAGCCCAGAAGCTGACAACACCGACCTCTCGAACGCTTCGCCGGAGGTTCCGCCGCCCGGGGCACTGCGCCCCGACGCGTCGTCGCTGCTGGCGGCACTGAGCCGCGCCCGGGGGATCGCGGGAATGGATCCGATGAGACCTCGCGGGGCAGGGCTGCCAGTGTCCGACGGAACGCCGGGCGCTCTTGGTGAGCCGCCGCCGCCACAGTCGTCGGCGGGCGAGGGGCGCGCGCCGGAGCCCGCGGTGGCTCCGCCGCCGGAAGTGCCCGCCGCCGGGGTGCCTGGTGGGTCAGAGCAGGCGGTCGGCGTGCTGCGACCTTCTGAAGCAGGGCCCGCGGCGCTGGGGCACTTGGGGGCGGCATCATTCCAGCAAGGAGTGCTGGCGGATGAGCCCATCGGGCAGCCTGAGCAAGACCTCCTTGGGTTCAGACCGTTTGCCGGCAGTATCGCCGGGTTCATCGCCCACCCGAAGACCAATACGCCGGTGACCGTCGGGATCTACGGCCCGTGGGGAAGCGGTAAGACCAGCCTGATGCGGCTGATCCAGTACGAACTGCGTCAACAGCACTTCCGCGCGATCTGGTTCAACCCATGGGAACACTACCGGGACGCCTCCATTGCGGCGCCACTGGTCGCGGCATTCGAGCGCACTCTTGCCATTCAAGGCGGAGACGAGAAGCCCCAGAAGGGCCTGCCGTACGCCATGACTTCGGCCCTGGCGTCCATGGGCGCTGATCTCCAGCGGACGGCGCTCATCCAGGACCCCTCCCAGGGGCGCGCGCTGCTTCGAAGCAATGACTATCACGTATTCCGCGACGTTCTGGAGGAGCTGGTGCTGCAGATCGTGGGCCCGGCCGGCCGGTTGGTCGTGTTTGTAGACGATCTGGATCGGTGCTTGCCGGAGCGGGTGATCGAGCTACTGGAGGATTTGAAGCTCGTGCTTAGCGTGCCGCGGTGCGTTTTCGTGATTGGGGCGGACCGGGAGCTGATCCAGCGCGGCATCCAGGTGGTCTATCAGACGCTGCACCCGACGTCGCAGGAGAGCGTCGGGACAGAGAAGGACTACCTCGACAAGATCGTCCAGCTTCAGTTCAACCTCCCCACGGCCAACCGAGTGCAGATCGCCAACTTGGTTACCGGGCTCGAGTGCGAACCCGGTCTGGAGCACTTTGTTGATATCATCGCCGAGGGTCTGAACAATAACCCCCGGCGAGTGAAGCAGTTCCTGAATGAGTTCAGTCTTCAGAAGCACCTCGCGGCCCAAGCCGGACTGCTCAATCCAGCCAGTCCGGGGCTAGAGGAGGCGCTGTTGGCCAAGTGGCTTGTGCTGGGGCGAGCCTGGCCGGCTGAGTTCGCGCAGGTGGCGCGTTTCCCCGGCTTGCTGCGGCGGCTGGAAGAACTCGCCGCGGCGGTGGATGGGGCACACCGGCAGGCCCTGGTCGAGTCATCCCCGATGCTTCAGCAGCACCAGGACAAGCACGATCTGCTCGACTTCCTCTCCATTGAGCCGCTCTTCGGCGGGGCCGATCTCGCGCCGTACCGCTATCTGTCCTCGACGACGGACAGCTCGTTGCTCGGCGGCGAGCAGCGAAGCCTGGAAGCGGACGAGGAACTCGTTCAGGCGCTGGGAAGTGAAGACGAGATCATCCGGGAGGCCGCCCTGGAACGGCTACGTGAGTGCACGCCGCGCCGCCGGCTGGCTAGCGCCCATCGGCTGCTGGAGCAGGCGCGGTCTGCTGAGTTGGACCGCGGGTCGCTGGTTGCCTCGGTGCAGGCGTTTGAGACCTGCCCGGGCGCACCCGCGGTGGACGCGCTCCTAAGCCTCTTGAAAGAGCTGGAAGACGACGACTTCGGGGTCGCGTGGACCATCGGTGCTCTGGGCCGTCTCAGCAAGGATAGCCACCGCGAACTGCTGGCCGCCCACGGCTACCTATGGGTGCCGGCGGGCGAGTTTCTCTTCGGCGAGAACTCCTTGGAACCCGAGCAGAGGCGGCGCCGGACGGAGGGGTTTTACCTCGCTCGGTATCCGGTCACCAACGAAGCGTATGCGCGCTTCGTCGCCGCCACGGGCCGAGGCGCTCCCGCGCATTGGGCCGGGGGCGACTACGACGAGGTTCTGGCGGACCACCCGGCTCACGGGGTGTCATGGTACGACGCCGAGGCCTACTGCAGGTGGCTCGGCCATCGCTTGCCCACTGAAGAGGAGTGGGAGAAAGCCGCCCGGGGCGTGGACGGCAGGGCGTACCCGTGGGGGAGCCAGTTCGCTCCAGAGCGATGCAACACAGCGGAGAGTGGACTGGGTGCCACAACGCCGGTCACGCGCTACCCCGAGGGCGCCAGCCCTTTTGGGTGCCTCGACATGGTTGGCAACGTCTGGGAATACACTGCAAGCCCGTTTGTGGCTGAGGAGGCAAGCGGCGAGATTCGGCCGCGCGGAGCCTACCAGCGGCGGGTGATTCGCGGCGGGTCGTTCGCTGAAGACTGTCGGTTTGGGCGGTGCACCTCTCGGGTGGAGGACAACCCGCTGTTCGAGCTCGGCCCGGTCGGGTTCCGCTGTGCGTTGTAGGGCGGTCTGCGTTGGCGTGGGCAACGACCCGGCCCCTGGCCACTCTCCGCGCCGACCGAAGCCACGGGCCGTCGACCTCCTTGGCGTGAACGTTGCGTCGCCCTGAAGACAGCGGGTGCATTCCGGTTCCTCGCCCATTCTGGGGCGGCCGGGAACGGTCGCCAGACTGGTCAAGCCAGCGCGTAGCCTGAGCCGCGGGGCCGGGGTTCCCCGTCTCGGTACTCGCGGCCACACGCCCCTAAGGAGAGTTCGCACCGAATGAGCGAAGTTGACCGAAGTCAGTGGCGAGGTCTTCTCGATGGCGCTCTGCTTCCCCAAGTGCCGCTGCCCCGGGAGGCTGACGGGGAGATTGTGGCCGAAGCACTGAAGGCCTACGTTGACTGGATGAGCAAGCGCGCGGTGGCCGGCGTGGTGGTGGGTGCCGAGGTTTCGCGGCCTGACCGACTGACGCTTGAGCAGCAGGACGGGTTGCTGACGGCCTGGCGCGACGGTCTAAACGGGAACCAAGCGGTGGTTGCCGCGGTGGGCGGCTGTGTGAGCGACTACGAGTCCCTCCCGCCGGCAGAGCGGCCGCGGCGTTTCCGCGACGACGTGCTGAAGCAGGCGAGGCGTGCCCTGAAGCAAGGAGCCAATGCCCTCTGGTGCGCGCCGCCCCTCGTGGGTCGCGGGCACGACCGGGAAGCCGACGTGATCGTGGACTACTACGACAAGCTCGCGAAGCTCGGCGCGCCGCTCTTCGTGGGGATTGGGACCCCGGTTGAGCCTGGGTCGCCCTACGGGCCGGAGACCATTCGTCGCGTGCTGGAGTCTGAAGCAGTCGTGGCGCTCCAGGTGCCCGCTTCCCCCGCCGTCGCGGGGCTCCAGGCTGCCTTTGCCCTGCTGCGCCGGGAGTTCCCGGAGCTGCCGCTTCTTACGGTGGAGAACGGCCACACCAGCTACTGCCTCATGATGGGTGCAGGCGCGGCAATGCTCGAATTAGGCGCCTGCTGCACGGACACCGTCGCCGAGATGGTCAAGACCCACGCGGACAATCGGTACCATCGGTTCCATGCACTGGTCCCCACGGTCGAAGCCCTGTCTCGGGTGATCTATGCTCCCCCTGCGGGCGCGCACGTTCAGCGGCTCCTGTGGTGCCTGGAGTTGACTGGAGTCCTCCCTGCCGACGCTGCGTTTGACCCTGTGGCGCCCGAACTGCCGGACGACGCTAGAGAGCAGGTCCGCACTGCCCTTGAGCAACTCGGCGAGTTGGAGCCCGCGCAGAAGCGCCGGCGAACCGAGGAGGAGGAACTCGACGAGTTCCTCACCAAGCGGGAGCAACAGGCGCAGCTTGAATCAGCCGAAGACGGCGAGTAGCCGCCGCGACCCGTTCCACGCGATTGCCCATGGGTGCACGGGGCTCCCAGGCGCGACATACTGAAGAAGATGGCTGCACGCTTGGTGGCTGGGGGCGGATTCCGGCCCGGATCCGCCCTCGTTGACGAGCCGCGGGCGCGCAGCTACAATCCACGACGCCCTGGGAGAGACACATGAAGATCGCAAACGACGTAACCAAACTGGTCGGGAACACCCCTCTGGTTCGCCTGAACCGGGTGACGGAGGGCGCTGGCGCCACTGTCGCGGCGAAGCTGGAAAGCATGAACCCGCTCTCCAGCGTCAAAGACCGCATCGGCGTGTCCATGATCGAGGCCGCCGAGCGCGATGGACTCGTCAACGAAGACACAATCATCCTCGAACCGACGAGCGGAAACACCGGGGTCGGTCTGGCGATGGTCTGTGCGGCCAAGGGATACAAGCTCGTCCTGACGATGCCAGAGACCATGAGCCTCGAGCGTCGCCAACTGCTGAAGGTGTTGGGCGCTGAACTCATCCTGACTTCCGGTCCCGGAGGGATGGGAGAAGCGATCGCCACTGCCGAGAAGATGGCTGCCGAGGACCCGCGCTATTTCATCCCGCAGCAGTTCAAGAACCCGGCCAATGTTTCGATCCATCGCGAGACCACCGCGCTGGAAATCTGGCGCGACACCGACGGAGAAGTGGACCTCATCGTCGCTGGTGTCGGGACCGGTGGCACCCTCACCGGCTGCGCCGAGGCGCTGAAGCCCAAGAAGGCATCGCTGAAGTTCGTCGCCGTGGAACCGGCGGCCTCCCCGGTGATGTCAGGCGGCCAGAAGGGGCCACACCCGATTCAGGGAATCGGCGCCGGGTTCATTCCGGCAATCATGCGCGTGGAGCTGATGGACGAGATCTATCAGGTCGAAGCGCCGGCCGCCATCGCCATGGCGCGCCGCCTGGCCCGCGAGGAAGGGCTCTTCGTCGGCGTCTCCTCCGGCGCCGCTGCCGCCGCTGCTGTCGAGGTCGCCAAGCGCCCGGAGAACGCGGGCAAGCTCATTGTAGTTGTGTTTCCAGACACCGGTGAGCGATACCTGTCCACCCCGACGTATTCGGAGATCGACTGACGGCGTCTCGCGGCGAGCGTGGCGCCAATAGCGAGAGGACCAACCCCCGTGACGGCATTGGCGCGCGAGATCGCCTATGGAGCGAAGAGCCTGCTTCAGGGCCTGTGGATCACGATCCTCCACTTTTTCCGGCCCAACACGACCCTCCAGTATCCGCGCGAGCGTCCCGTCCTCGCTCCGCGATACCGGGGTCTGCACGGACTCACCGCCGCTCCGGACGGAGACCTGACGTGCATTGGCTGCGGCTCGTGCGCGAAGGTCTGCCCCGACCAAGTCATCACTATGAAGGCCGAGAAGCGGGAGGGACACAAAGGGCGCTACCCCGTTGAGTTTGAAATCGACCTCAACTCCTGCTGCTTTTGCGGGTTGTGCGCCGAAGTTTGTCCGACCGCGCCGAAGGCGCTCGTGCTGACGAAGGAGTATGAGTTCGTCGCCAGCGACCGGGCCGGCCTGGTGCTGACCCGGGAGATCCTCCTCGAGAACGGGCGCCTGGAAGTGGAGAAGCACGGCTACGTCGGCCTCAAGGAAGAAGGCGCGGAGGAAGCCCAGGCGGCCTGATTCTGCAGGGCCCCTGCCGGCTGGCGGATCGCTTCGGTCAGTATCCCTCACCAGAACCCGGAGCCACTCGCCATGGTGCCAGCGGGATCTTGGTGCTCCCCTCCTTCGCTTCCCCGCCGCTCCAGCCGCCAATGCGCCACGTTCTGTGAGGACGACTTCTCAACGCGTTCAGCGCTGGTCTCGAAAGGATGCCCTGAACTCAGGTGGCCGAGAACAAGCTGGAGAGACTGCGCGTTCTGCTGCGAGAAATGGGCCGCGTTGTCGTTGCCTATTCGGGGGGCGTCGACAGCACGTTCCTGCTACGCGTGGCCGTCGAGACGTTGGGAGAGGGCGCCCTCGGGGTGATCGGCGAGTCTGAGAGCATCCCCGCCAAGGAACTCGAGTCGGCGAAAGAACTGGCGGAGGGCTTTGGCGCCCGCCTCGAGGTGCTACAGACCGCGGAACTCGCCGATGACGACTACGCCAGGAACCCAGAGAATCGCTGCTACTACTGCAAGACGGAGCTGTTCTCCAAGCTAAGGGCCTACGGCGAGGAGCGGGGGATTCGCTGGGTCCTCGATGGCGCCAACAAAGACGACGAAAGCGATTGGCGGCCGGGCTCACAGGCTGCGTGTGAACAAGGGGTGCGAAGCCCGCTCCGCGAGGTCGGGATGACGAAGGCGGACATCCGCCTCCTCTCCAAAGAGCTGGGACTGCCCACCTGGGACAAGCCCGCCGCCGCGTGTCTGGCGTCCAGGATCCCCTACGGTACTCCCATCACGGCCGAGAGCCTGTCCATGGTCGAGCGGGCGGAGGAAGTGCTCAAGGGGTTGGGCTTCCGCCAGGTGCGCGTTCGCCACCACTCGGAGATCGCGCGGCTGGAACTGGGCGTCGACGAACTGGCAAACGCCTTGGAAGAAGACACGCGCAGACGTCTCGTTGAAAGTCTGCAGGAGATCGGCTATCGTTTTGTGACGTTGGATCTCCAGGGCTATCGCCAGGGGAGCTTCAACGTGAAGGCGCCGGAGACGGCGCTGCCATAGTATTGAGAGCATCGAAGCCTACGCCTGGGAACTGCACGACGGACGCGGCGCCGGCTTGCCGGGCTGCCGGGCAGCGGGGGCGGGCCGCGGCCTGACGCCGTAGCCGGACGGGTGCCGCAACGACAAGCGGCGGACTGAAGGAGGAATCTCTGTGCCAGAAGACCTGAAAGCTCGCGTACAGGAAGTACTCGACAAGGTTCGCCCCGGTCTTCAAGCCGACGGCGGCGACTGCGAACTGGTTGACGTGCTGGAGGACGGCACCGTGCAGGTTCGCCTGACCGGCGCCTGCAAGGGGTGCCCCATGTCGCAGATGACGCTGCAGATGGGCATCGAGGCCACGCTGAAGCAGCACCTCGAGGGAGTCACGCAAGTGGTAGGCGTCTGAGCGCTCGGCGTTCTGACGGAGAGACGGCCGACCCTTTCGAGCACCGCTTCGGAAGGGGTGGCCGGAGCCAGCAAGGACGATCGAGACTCGCTCTGGGCCGACCCGGAGCGAGTTTTGCGTTTGTGGGGGGCGAGCGAATCGCTTCCCAGAGACTGCGGAGCAGTTCGTCAACCGAACTCGTGAGGACGACGCAACATGAGAATGACCGGATCCCAGGCCCTGGTGGAATCTCTGAAGCGGGAAGGGGTTGAGGTCGTCTTCGGCTTGCCCGGCGGCGCCAACATGCCGCTCTACGACGCTCTCATCACGGACGGAGCCATTCGTCACCATCTGGTTCGCCACGAGCAGGTGGCAGCTATGATGGCGGAGGGATACGCCCGTTCCACCGGCAAGGTGGGCGTGTGCATGGCCACCTCCGGTCCGGGCGCCACCAACCTAGTCACCGGCATCGCCGACGCCTACATGGACTCAGTGCCCCTCATCGCCATCACCGGGCAGGTGGGTACGCGGGCGCTGGGAACCGACGCCTTCCAGGAGTCGGACATCCTGGGGATCACCCTGCCGATCGTCAAGCACAACTACCTGGTGCGCGCCGCCGAGGAGATTCCGGTCACGATCAAGGAAGCCTTCCACATCTGCAACACCGGCCGACCGGGCCCGGTTGTGATCGACCTGCCGAAGGACACCCAGATCGACGAACTGGAGTTCGAGTACCCTGAGACGATCGGCCTGCGAGGCTATCGGCCCACGCAGCGGGGCAACAACCGGCAGGTCAAGGCGGCCGCGGGACTGATCGCGAAGAGCGAGCGCCCCCTTCTCTACGCCGGTGGCGGGTGCCTGTCGGCAGAGGCCAGCCCCGAGTTGCGGGAGTTGGCCGAGCGCCTCAACGCGCCAGTGGTCACCTCGTTGCTGGGGAAGGGCGCGTTCCCGGACGACCACCCGCTGGCGCTGGGGATGCCTGGTATGCACGGCCGTGCGTTCGCCAGTTGGGCCATGAGCGAGTGCGACCTGCTGATCGGCGTTGGCACGCGCTTTGACGACCGGGTCGTGGGCCGAGTGGCGGAGTTCGCGACGCTGGCGGCCATCATCCACATTGACGTCGACCCCGCCGAGATCGGCAAGGTCGTCGAGACGGCCATCCCGATCGTGGGCGACTGCAAGCTCGTGCTGCAGCAGTTGCTGGGGCGCGTCGAGCCAAAGGCACATGAAGCGTGGCTCCAGCGGGTCCAGGCGTTGCGGGAGAAGGGGCCGTTGACCTACCCGGATGACGACGTGCTTCGCCCCCAGTACATCCTCGAGCAGCTCAACGAGTTGACGAAGGGCGAGGCAATCATCACGACCGACGTCGGCCAGCACCAGATGTGGGCGGCGCAGTGGATCAACACCCGGCACCCGCGCACGTTTCTCACTTCCGGCGGACTCGGCGCCATGGGGTTCGGGTTCCCGGCCGCAATGGGCGCTCAGGTCGCGCACCCCGACAAGCACGTGTTCTGCATCTCCGGCGACGGCAGCATCCAGATGAACATCCAGGACCTGATCACGGCTGTCTCGGACAAGCTGCCAGTCACTGTGTGCATCCTCAACAACCGCTATCTGGGCATGGTCAAGCAGTGGCAGAAGATGTTTTTCGACCGGCGCTATTCCGAAGTGGATCTGGTCGACAATCCGGACTTTGCCAAGGTAGCCGAAGCCTACGGCGCCATCGGTGTACGGGTGACGGAGAAGTCGGAGGTGCGCCCGACGCTCGAAGCGACGATGGCTGAACGAGTGAAGCCCACCTTCATCGACTTCTTCATCGATCGTGAGTCCGACGTGTTCCCGATGATTCCCTCCGGCCAGTCGGTGAAGGAAATGATCCTCAACGACGCGATCTGAAGCGCCTCCGGGCGTTGCCGACGGGGCCGTGTACGCTTGCGGCTGGTGCCGCGGAAAGGGGAGACAGAGCCCATGAAAGGCAGCTTCGTTCTCGTCCTGCACGGCCACGTTCCCTACATGCTGGGACACGGCACCTGGCCCCACGGCAGCGAGATGGTCATGGAAGCAGCGGCGGAGACGTACCTCCCGCTGCTTGCCACATTCGAGCGTCTGGTCGAGGAAGGGATCAGCCCCCGAGTGTCAATGGGGTTGACGCCGGTGCTTCTCGAACAACTCGCCGACCCTCGGTTCAAGGAGTGGTTCTCCGGCTACCTCGTCGATAAGCGCAACGGGGCAGTGCGGAACCAGGAGGAGTTTGAGTCCCACGGCCGAGGTCACGTGGCCTACCTGGCGAAACGCTGGGACGAGTTCTACGGCTGGGTGCAGCACCGGTTCCACGACCACCACTTCGGCGATCTGGTCGGCGCCTTCCGGAGTCTACAGGAGGCCGGCCATATCGAGCTGATCACCTCGGCGGCCACCCACGGCTATCTGCCGTTGCTCCACGAAGACGCGAGCGTCCAGGCCCAGGTGAAGCAGGGGATTGCCTGCTATGAACGGCACTTCGGCCGGCGACCAAGGGGATTTTGGCTTCCCGAGTGCGCGTACCGGCCGCGGTGCCAGTGGGCGCCCGATCCGCGCATTGTGGGGGAGGCGCAAGCCCCCTACCCCAGAAAGGGGATCGAGGAGTTCCTCGCGGAGAACGGCATCGACTACTTTGTGGTCGATACGCACCTGCTCTCCCGGGGGGAGCCGTTCCCGGTGGAGTTCAGTCGTGAGGAAACGCTGGGCAAGCTGTGGAGCCGAGTCTCCTGTCTGCGCGAGCCGAGGCCCTACGATGGCGAGCGCACGCCCCATGCCGCCTACTTCGTGGGCGACCACGTGGAAGATCACCCTCCTGCTGCCGCGTTCTTCCGTGACCCGGACTTGACCCTGCAGGTCTGGAGCAGCCAACTCGGGTACCCCGGCGACGCGGCGTACTTGGACTTCCACAAGAAGCATTACCCCGGCGGACACCGCTACTGGCGGGTAACCGACGACACGGGTGACCTGGGCGCCAAGGAGGAGTACGATCCGGACCGCGCCGCGGAACGCGCCCGCGAACACGCCGGGAACTTCCTCTGGCGCGTCAAGGCCACGCTGGAGCACCAACCGTGGCTCAACGGCCGCGCTCCCGTCGTGGCGGCGCCGTTCGACGCCGAGCTGTTTGGGCACTGGTGGTTCGAGGGACCAGTCTGGCTGGAACACGTGCTTCGGTGGATGCACCAAGACCCCGACCTCGAAGTGATGACCGGCACGGAGTACCTGGCGGCTCATCCGCCCGCCACCGCTCTGGCGCTTCCGGAGGGATCCTGGGGCGCAGGCGGCCACCATTGGGTCTGGCTGAACGAATGGACCGAGTGGACGTGGCGGCGGATTTACGCCGCGGAGGCGAGCCTCCGGGAACTCGTGGTGGCACACCCCGAGCCCGACGAAACGCTCACCCGGCTTCTCCAGCAGGCGGCGCGAGAGCTGCTGCTCCTGCAGTCCTCCGACTGGCAGTTTCTCATCACCACGTGGTCCGCACGGGACTACGCGGAGCACCGAGCCGCAGCGCACTTCTCAGACTTTGAGTTGACCGCCGCGCTGGCGAGGCGGTACGCCGACGGCGAGTGGCTGTCGGAGAGTGACTGGGCTTCCTTCGGCAGCCTCTGCGAGAGGGACTGCCTCTTCCCGGATGTGGACCTGGACTGGTGGCGCAGCCTGGACCGGCCGGCACTTCCCTGAGGTGCGCCGGCGGCGCCGAGATTGGCCGGCGCCGCTCCGGCAGCTACAATCGCTTCCTGACGCCAACCGTGTCCTCCGACACCGCGTTGAGCCCTTCTCGACATGAAGAAGTACTACGAGTCCCCCTCAGTCGTCGCGCACCAGCTCCACCGGGCGTACTATGAAGGGGACGAGGCTGCGCGGGCGCATCGGCGGCAGGGCATCGAGCGGATGTGCCGGTTCATCGAGGGGCGCCAGGGCGATCTCGTCTCACAGTGGCTCCAGCAGGTGGCGGAACTCCTTCCCCAGACGGCCGACACGAACCTCCTCGTGCCGGGCTGGTGGCGGGAACTCGGTCACAAGTTCCTGTACTTGCTGCTCCGCCACCTCGAGGACCCTACGGATATTGCCTGCCACCGGTTCGTCGCTGTGGCCACACGCGCTGGGAACAAGGCCGGGTACACGGCCGCCGACCTCGTGTGCACGCAGATCGCCCTCAAGCGGACCCTGATCGGCGAGTTGGTCGCCGAGTTCGGTGACGACAGAGAGTCCCTTCAAGCGATGTGCGACTGGGTCGAGTCCGAGATCGACCATGTCCGGCTGCATATCACCGAGTGCTACTACGAGTACAACCAGTGCGAGTTGCTGCGGGCCGAGCAGAAGCACTGGGCCCTGTTCAACGCGGCGGGTGATGCCGTGGTGCTGGTGGACCCGAAGGACGGGGTCGTGGTCGATGCGAACCGCGAGGCGGAGGCTTTGTTCGGGCTCGAAAAGGACGATCTGGTCGGTTCGCACTACCCCGATCTGTTCGCCGAGTCCTCTCGCCAAGCCATCGTCGACCGGTTGAGTGCGGCCGCTCACGAGGGCACGTCGTTCCTGGACCGGGCCCGGGTGATCTCGGCGGAAGGGGAGCGCATTCAGGCGCGGGTGCGGTCGACCGTGATCCGCTATGCCGGCGCCCGCGTCGTGCAGAGCCTCATCCGCGACGAGACGGGCCTCTGGCGGACCGACCGCGAGGGGGCGGCCGCGGCGGACGAGCAGCGACTGGAACGCATCGTGGCGCTACGCACACGGGAGCTGCACCAATCGGTGCAGGAGTTCCGCCGGCTCTACCGGGAGCAGCACCGCCAGGTTGAGCGCCTCGCGCTCCTGCAGGAGATCGCTGAGGCAGCCCTCGGCACGCGCACGGTCGACGCCCTCCTCACATTGGTGGCGGAGGCGGTCCGCCGGCACTTCCGGTTCTTCGACACCAGCGTGTTTTCCGTCGACCCCGAGGGCGACTGCCTCTTGCGAGCACACAGCGGCGCCTACGAGCCGCTCCTTCGGGCGGGGCACCGCCAGAAGAGCACCGAAGGGCTCATCGGAGAGGCCGTCCGGACCCTGAGCCCGGTGTTGGTGAACGACGTCAGCACCGACCCCAGGTATGTTCTGCCGTTCCCCGCTGCCCGGCGAACACGCGCCGAGCTGCTCGTACCCGTTGTCAGCGGCGAGCGGTGTGTCGCCCTGCTTGACATCCACAGTCAGAAACCGAACGCCTTCAGCGAAAGCGATCAGCTTATCATCCAGGCGGTAGCCGGCCCCCTCGCGGTAGCGTTGGCAAAGGTGTCGCTCCACGAACAAACCGCGCGCGCGCAGGAGTTCAGCGAGCAGATCATCCAGGGCATGCCAGCGTCGCTTATTGTGGTGGACGGCGCCGATCGGGTCAAGGCGATGAACGAGCACTTCGCCCGCGAAGCTGAGGTTGCGGCGGCTGCGGCCTTGGAGCAGCCCATCACCCAGGTTCTTGAGCCGGCCCTGCTGGAGCAGGCGGCATTCGCGGACATGTTGGCCAGGGCGCGGCGCACCGGCGAGACCGTCAAGAAACAGGCGCTCCACCACCGGTCCCCCGCGCACCCCGACCGCTTCCTCGACATCCGGCTGCGACCTCTGGGTCCCGGTGGAGCTTCCGACGTGCTGATCGTCATCAACAACGTCACCGACAGCGCTCGCCGCGTGTACCAGTTGGAGCTGATCCACCGAGTGTCGCGGCTTATCCAGAGCGCCTTGGACGAGAACTATGTGCTGCACGCTGCCTTGACCTGCGTCACGGCAGGGCCGGCGCTGGGCTTCAATCGCGCCTTCGTGTTCTTGGCGGACGAAGAAGAGCAGCTCCTGCGAGGTCAGGTTGCCGTCGGGCCCCGGGATGAGGAAGAGGCTCACCGAATCTACTCCGCCTCGGTCGCACACTCCGAGGATCTCCGCGAACTGGTCCGGCGGTACGACGGCCCCAAAGTCCCGGAACCCGGGTCGCTTCACGACTTGGTGCGACAAGCGGTCCTCCCGCTGCGCCCGGACTCCTCATGCCCGCTGGTGCAGGCGTTCTTCGAACGCAAGCCGCGCCAGCTCACCCGAAAAGAACACCTCCTGAACGCGGATTGCTGCGCCTTGGCGATGGTCATGGATTCGGAGGAGTGTGTGGTGGCGCCGTTAGAGGCGGAGGACCGGGCGATCGGGCTCGTAATTGCGGATAACCGCTTCACCCGGGCGCCTATCGGCGAGGAGGAAGTCCGACTGCTTGCCACTCTGGCACGCCAGACCGGGATGGCCCTGGCAAACGCCCGAGCCCACGCCGAGGTCGCCAGGAAGGCCGACCAGCTTGCCGCATCCTACAAGCGGCTCAAAGACGCCCACGAGGCTCTCATCCGGCAGGAGAAGCTGGCTACCGCAGGAGAGATGTCCGCTCGCGTCAGCCACGAGATCCGAAATCCCCTGGTGACCATTGGCGGATTCGCCCACACCATCTTGGAGGACGACCAGGCCTCGGCCGCGAGTCGGCGCAACGCGCGCATTATCGTCGACGAAGTGGCGAAGCTGGAGGCGTTCCTGACCAACTGGCTGGACTTGGCGCGGCCTACCGGCTCCGTCCACAGCCCCGAGGACCTCAATGCCCTGGTAGAACACGCGCTGTTGATGGCGAACTTCCAGTCACTTCGGGAAGGGATTTCCCTGACGAAGAGTTTTGGGGCGGACCTGCCGCCGGTCGTCTTGGACCCACGTCGCCTTCAGCAGGCCGTTGTCAACCTAGCGCTGAACGCTGTTCAGGCTTTGAACGGAGGGCACGGCACGCTGACCGTCCGCACGCGTCGCGAGGGCGAAGGCGTGCGCCTCGAGATCGCCGATACCGGCGTTGGCATTCCGGCCCACGTTCTGGGCGAGATCTTCAAGCCGTTCTTCACCACCAAGCTGTCTGGATCCGGCCTGGGCCTGGCTGTTACGCAGGCCATTGTGCGAGACCATGGCGGTCGAGTGGAGGTCAACAGTACCGAAGGCCAGGGGACTACCGTAAGCCTCTGGCTCCCGGTGAACCGCGAGTTGAGCGAGGAGCACCGGCCGGATGAGAAACTGTTAGAGGAGTTGGCAGAGCCGTCGCTGTTCGCAGAGGTGTGAACCGCAGTCGCAATCTGAGTCGGGAAGGACAAGCGCCATGGCAAAGATACTATTGGCGGATGATGACCGAAACCAGTGTCTGCTGTTCAGTGAGGCGCTGGCGAAAGACGAGCATGTGGTGACGACCGTCCATGACGGGTTCGCCGCCGTTGAGGCCGTTACGCACGACCGGCCGGACCTCATAGTGCTGGACATCAACATGCCGATCATGGATGGGCTGGACGCTCTGGGCAAGATCCTGGACCGCGATCCGAGGGTCCCGGTGATCATCCACACCGCGTACTCCAGCTACCGGGACAACTTCGTGAGCGCCGCCGCCCAGGAGTACTTGGTCAAGTCGTCCGACACCAGCAAGCTCCGGGAGAGCGTCTCACGGGTGCTGGCCAAGCACGCGAAGTCGTAACGCACGGCCCCGGCTGCCCTCGCGCGGCGAGCGAGCCCGCCTCGCCGTACCGCAGGCCCTGCCGCCCTCACGCGCTGAGCAGGCTGCCGGGGCAGACACGCAGGTCTGGCCCTACGGATTGGCTGCCGTTTGCGCGCGGCGCGTCAGACGGACTTCCGGTACCCGCAGTCTCCTACGGAGCATTCCCAGTACTGCTCCTGCGCGCTGCCTCGGAATGTTCGCTGACGGTACACCAGTCGGCCCCCGCATCGCGGGCAGGCGTCGCCGATCGGCTGTGCATGTGGGCTGCGACGCCTGCGGATCACCCAGTACACGGCGATTCCGGCGAGGACAAGGGGGATAGCGTATGCCATGGGGTTTGTCGCCGATGGTTCGTGTGGACGCAGTATGCCGAGGACCGGTCCATTGCTCGTCTCAGTCTGCCACCGTGACCCCCACTTTGATGGTCGTCTCCGGCTGGACGAAGATCGCTTTGAGCGCCTCCGGCGCTTCGTCGAAGGGCACCACCGGATGCAGGATTCCCTTTCCGGTGACTAGCCCCGCGCGGAACAGCTCGAGGGTTGCCTCGAACGCCCGCGTCGGGTTCCAGAGCGGATGGTCGCGGTCGGGGTTGCCCCAACCCTCCCACGCTTGACTGCCGATGATCGTCGGCCGGTTAAGGTGAAACTCTTCGTCGAGATGCAGGGCGCTGCAATCGTGCGGCCCCCAAGGGACGTGGACGATGGTGCCGCATTGGCGGATGCAGCGGATAGCTTCGTGGAGCGCCTGACCGTTGCCCGAGGTCTCCATGGACACGTCGACGCCGTGACGCTCAGTTGCCTGCTTGATCTGGAGCGCGGCGTCGACTGCTACCGGGTCGAACGCCGCGTCAGCGCCGTGGCCCTGGGCGAACTCGCGCCGAATGGCAATGGGATCGACGGCGAACACCTTCCGCGCGCCGCCTGCGCGCGCGAGCTGCACGGCGCATAGCCCAATCGCGCCCAGTCCGAACACCGCCACGGTGTCACCGAGGCGGATGTGGCCGTCGCGCACGGCGACGAAGGCGACGTGCGCCGGGTCGACACACACGGCGTCGTCGGGTGACAGGTTGCCAAGCGGCCACCAGCGGTCCTCGGGTTGCTGATGCTCTTCGCAGATCTGGCCGTACCCGAACACCCGGTCACCGGGCCGATAGCGAGTCGCCTCGCCGCCGACTTCGGTCACGGTCCCCACGACCATGTTGCCGATGCCGCGCTCGCCGGAAGCCCAAGACGGGTCTTGGTCGTCTTCGACCTTCGGCAGATACATCCGCAGGTCGGAGTCCCATATCTTCCGGTTGAACGAGCTGCCCTCAATGCCATGCCGCTCCGTCCCATGCTTGGGCGCGGCGAACTCAACGCGTACCCGTACCTCCGTTGCAGCGAGCGCAGGCAGTTCGTACTCGCGGTACTCGAATGACATTCCGTCGTGGGTGATGATCTTGCGGGGCACTTGGAGCCTCCTTGAGG
>Ga0210004_1000139_pt1 | contig 39583 bp, 37 predicted proteins | sample CryGey13umfilter_FD_185450 | JGI IMG/M metagenome (GOLD analysis project Ga0210004, IMG submission 185450) | Groundwater microbial communities from aquifer in Utah, USA - Crystal Geyser 4/8/14 3 um filter (SPAdes) (version 3) | ecosystem: Environmental > Aquatic > Deep subsurface > Groundwater...
ACGGGTGTTCCGGGTTGACAACCTGCGCCTGCTCTTGATCGGACATGAAGACGAAGATGTTCGGGGGTCGGTTCGGCATGGCTGGGGCTCCTCCGAGAAACCGGGCTGTTTGCGGCGCGCCGTATTGTAGTGCTCTCGCTGGCGCTCAGCAAGGACGCGCAGCTACCTCACCAGCCTCAACTGCCGCCGCCCCGCAGGGTCACTGCTCCCCCGGGCATTGCTGCCCCGAGTACAGACCCCGGCTGACACGCACCAAGTTGTCCTCCGCAACGTCGCCTGTAACTCCGTACAGGCAGCGGCCGGATTCCCACGCCACGGCAGCGACCGAACCCCGGTGCCTCACCCGGCATGCGCATTCGCCGAGCAGCCCGTTCCCGCCGCCATTCCAGGCCACATTCTGGGGCGAGAGCTGGTAGACGCCAACGCGTTGGCCCGCGGCGGTCCGGCAGCCGTACAGGGCTGCCGGATGGTCCTTGGTTTGTGCCACGCACACACAAGGACCGACCCTGACGAGGGCCAGCCCGACCCGCGCCAAGTCGGGCACCGTCGGCGTGAAACCGACTTGCTGCTGCAGCCAAGCCGTCGCTTTGACCGGATCGGCAAAGTCCTTTGCCGGCAGGCAACTGTGAGCGCCGTGGTGGACGTGGCTGTCGATCAGCGAGGCAAGTGAGAGGCCGTTGGTGAGCGGCACGGTGCTCGGGACGACTGCCGGTCTGTCGGCCCGTGGGCGGAGCGCCCGGACGGTCAGGAGGGCGGCAGCGAGGCCGGCAGTCGCAAGGGCCGGGACGAGCCAGCGAGACCGTCGTGGTACCCAGGAAGCTCTGCCCTGGGGCAGGCTGCGCGCCTCGGCGACTATCCGCCGATGGACTCCGTCCCAGAACCCCTCCGGTTCGGCCGCAGGCTGCAGCCTTTCCCGCAACAGCCGCTTCACCGCGGTGAGCTCCGCGGCCACTGCGCGATTCGCTTCCGTGCCCGCCAGCTTGCCGCCGAGGTGCTCCTGCAGGTGTGGAGGGAGCTCCTCGTCCAGGTACGCCGAGACCAGTTCGTCTTTGAGGTCCTTGCTCATGACAGTGTTCGCTTTCAGACCCATCCCTGCGCGCGGGCGTGGTCTTTGAGCTGGCGGAAGATAAGCCGCCGGCCGCGGCAGAGCCGAGAGCGGACGGTGCCGAGAGGGACGCGCAGGGACTCCGCGATCTCCCCATACGAGAGCTGCTGGACGTCGTGCATGAGGACAGCCAGTCGGAATCCCTCCGGCAGGCGGTCGAGCGCCTGCAGCAACTGCTCGTCGGTGACGGAAGCCATCAGGGCCGCTTCCGGGTCGGCTGCACGATGGTCCGCCGAGTCTGTGCTCGGCTCTGCCGGTCTGGTCAGCTCCTCCAGGGAAACCTGCTCAGGGGTGCGACTCCGGCGGCGGCACTCGTTGATGTAGGTGTTGGTCAGAATGCGATAGAGCCAGGCGCGGAAGTTCGATCGTTGGCGGAAACGGGGAAACGCCCGGAAGGCTCGCACGAACACCTCTTGGGCCAGGTCAGCCGCATCGTCCGGATCCCGAGTCATCCGGAGAGCGCTGCTGTAGATCTCACGCTGGTATTCCTTGGCGAGAGCCTCGAACTCCTCGATGCGCTCGACTGGTTCCGGCATAACGGAGTCGCCTGATGGAGGCACACGCCGTGCCGGAATGTACCGTGCGCCGATCATTCCAACACCCGCGCGTGCGGTCTGGTTCCCGCCCGCACGCGAGTCGGTCCGCGGAAACGCCGCGCCGTCCGTGGCGGCAAGTGGGTGGAATGATTGTAGTGGAGCGCCCAAGGACCGTCAAGCCTCGGCTTGTTGAGTCGCGGCAGGGAGTGCCGGCCCGGACTGCGCCGGACCGCCAGAGCAAGGCGAGGGGAGTTCGAGACTCCGCACCCTCTCCAGTGCCGACATCTGGATCTGTCGCACGCGCTGCCTGGTGATGTTGAGCTGCTGTGCGACCTCCGCCAGCGTGCGTTCGCCGCCCCCGTCCAACCCATAGCGGAGGCGCAAGACAGTCTGGTAGCGCTCCGGCAGCGCCCGGAGACACTCGAAGAGGTCATGCACAGCCTCTGAGCGAACGGCGCAATCGTCAGGGGATTCCGCCGCCGGATCCTCGAGCAGGTCACCCAGGAACATCTCGAGGTCAGCATCGATCCGTTCATCCAGCGAGACCGGGTCCGGAGGCAACGCCAGGAGCTGCTCCACGTGCCGCAGGGGCATGCCCATCGCCTCGGCCAGTTCCTTGGCTGTCGGCGTTTGCCCGAGCTTCTGTGTCAGTTCGTCAGTGGCTCGGTCCAGTCTCCGGAGATCCCCGGCAACCTGCAACGGCAAGTGAATGCAGCGGCGAAGGTTGGTGAGCCTGCGCCGGACTTGCCCCTCGATCCAGAGAACAGCATAGGTGCTGAATCGGCACCCGTGGTCGGGGTCGAACTTGTCGACCGCCGTGATGAGACCCAGGTTTCCCTCCTGGATGAGATCCTCCATCGGCACGCCGTTGCCGCGGTAGCGGTTCGCGATGCTGACCACCAGTTTGAGGTTGGCCTCGATCAACCGCTCTCGGGCCTCGGCCTCGCCAGTCCTGGCGCGCCGGGTCAGGTCGATCTCCTCTCCACGCGAGAGCAACGGCCGCCTCCCCATCGCTCTCGACCACTGTTCGCTGACGAAGGAGGAGCCGACGAACGTGAGTGCGACCGACTCCTGAGGGGCCCCCCCGTTTCTTCCATCGCTCTCACCGGGAGCGTCTTGAGGCTCCCTGAACGCGCCTCTCGCGGCGGCGCTCGCGGGGGCCATCGAGCGAGGTGGATCGGACACACAACTGCTGAGGGATCGTGAAGGCAGCATGATTGGGGAGCACCGGGAGGAGCCGGATCGAGCCCGGTCTGGGCCCGGCGCAGAGTCACCTCTCGCCAGATGCCCCTTCTGCGATCGCGGGACGCGGAGCCGACTCAACGGCGTCACGGCGATGGCCGGTGGACTTGCCAAGTCAACGCTCGCCGGCGGCCGGTTGTTCCCGGTAGCGAAAAGACAATCTCGCCGGCGGGCGCCCTCTCTTGGCGGCCGGCCCTGGCCAGCGCGCCGCAACTCGGGACTCGGCCCCCTCCTCACTCGTCTTCGTGGGGTTCGAACTGCCCTTTACCGCCCCGGACCCAACTGCTCGCCCAACCACTCGAAGGCTGCCTCCTGCATCTCCGCGTTGAACTCGTGCGGCACGTCCCGCAGCCGCGTTTCCAGCCGGTCGCCGGCGCCTTGCGACTCCCACACCGCTCCCATCTTCGCGTATGCCTCCTTCACCGATGGCACCGGGAAGAGCGCGTCCTGCAAGTCGTTGTAGAACAGCATCGGCTTCGGGCACGCCAGGCTGGCCACGTCCGGGTAGTCGAGGTGGTTGGAGAGACCTGGATGCACCATGGTGAAGCACGACTGCCCGCGGGTCTGGTTGTTGCCGGGCGTCATCAGACCCTTCACGGTTGCCATCCAGCAGATCGCCACGCCGGCGCGGATGTGGTCCGATAGAGCGGCTACTTGCCACGTGCGGAAGCAGCCCCTCGAGAGTCCCAGCGCCGCCACGCGCCCCGGGTCCACCTCCGGGCGCGTCGCCGGAACTCGGCTGCCCGCAGGTCTTCATGGGCGATAGTGCCCGCGAGCGACGTGCCGAGGTGGAGCAGGTTGCCGGCCAGCGCCTGCTGACCTTCGTACCCGGCGCCGCCCCGGTCCGACCAGTTCAGGGCGTCGTGGCTGAAGCACACGTAGCCGCGCTTCCCCAACTCGTCGCCCAGCCAGCGGCCGCCGTAGTACTTCCCCACCCATTCGTGCGCAGACGCCATTCGCTCAGCGATGTCGGCGAACGGCCGGATCCTCTTCTCCTTGCCGATGTCGAACCGCGCTCCGTGATCGTGCAGGCACAGCACCGCCGGGAACGGATCAGCGCCTTTGGGCACGGTTATGTAGGCCAGCACGCGGCTGTCGCCGGTGAGGTTGAGCACGACATTCCGCGTGACGTACGTGCCCCGGTCCTCCTCTGCGACGACCTGCGGCGCGAACTCGACGGCCGGTGGCGGCGACTTCCTCCGGTCGCGGTCATGGCGGGCGCGGAGCGAGGATCCGTGCACCGCGAGACCGCCGCTCGCGTGCCCTTCTAAGGAACGTGCAGGTGTGGGCGGTGCGGACCGCGAACCCGTGGTGCCTGAATCGAGACGCAAGTGCGCCCGACCCAAAGGTGAACCCAACAATGAAGGCCGTCCGAATCTCAGGCGAACGACAGGCTGAACTGATCGACCTCCCCGACCTAGAGGCGAAGGGGGAATACATGGTCGTCAAGATCCACGCGACGCCCATGTGCACGGAATACAAGGCGTACAGAGCGGGACACCTGTGGCAGGGAATCGGGCACGAAGCCGCAGGCGAAGTGGTGGAGGTCGCGCAGCCGGGCAAGGTAAAGGTGGGTGACCGCGTGGCGGTCATGCCGCAACTGCCGTGCGGCAGATGCGCGTTGTGCCTGAAGGGCGAGTACATCCACTGCCAGTACCTCGAGAACCTGACGGAGGCGACCGGCTACGAGGGCGGCAACGGCACCTACGCCCAGTATGTGCTCAAGCAGGACTGGCTCCTGCTCCCCCTCCCCGACGGCATGTCGTACGAGCACGCCGGCATGGCCTGCTGCGGACTGGGACCGACGTTCGGAGCGATGCAGCTCATGCAGGTGGACGCGTTCGACACCGTGCTCGTGACCGGACTGGGCCCCGTCGGACTGGGCGCCGTGGTGAATGCGGTGTACCGCGCCGCCCGGGTGATCGGCGTCGAGGGGCAGCCCTTCCGGGCGAACCTGGCGCAGGAGCTTGGCGCCGAGACCGTGATCGACCCGGCGGAGGAGGGCGCGCTGGAGCAGCTCATGGAGCTGACTGACGGCCTCGGCATCGACAAAGCCATCGACTGCTGCGGAGCCCCCAGGCGCAGCGCCTGTGTATTGACGCGGCGCGACGCAAGGGGCACATCGCCTTCGTCGGCGAAGCAGGCGAGCTGACCCTCAACGTGAGCCAGGACCTGATCCGCAAGGGGCTGACCCTCCACGGCGCGTGGCACTACAACCTCGGCGACGCCTCCCGAATCATGCAGGTGATCCGCGGCTGCGGCGATCTGCTGGACAAGCAGATCACCCACACCTGCCCGATGAGCAGCGTCCGGGAGGCGTTTGAGTTGCAACTGACCGGCGACTGCGGCAAGGTCGTGCTCTATCCGTGGGAGTGAGGCCGGATGAGAGCGCACGGCGGTGCGGGGTGCAACCGTGGCCCGGTCACGCGCGGCCGGAAGCAGGCGGCCGAGTTCCAGCCGCCTCCGTTGTCAGGCGCTCTCGGTCTGCAGGAACTCCTGACGAATCCGCTCGATCAAGCCGGGGAGGTTGGGTTCCTCGAAGCCGATTCCCGGCGCGGGCGCCCTGTTGCGCTTGATGTCTGGCGGAAGGTGCATGTGGTGGGGGAAGGTTCCGGCGAGTTCTTCGGCTTCCGGATGCTCAAAAGGGTCATACCACCGTACCTTCTCGCCACCGACGTGGACCTCGTAGCTGTAGTTGAGGAGCCTCCCGGCCTCAAAGTCAACGAGTTCCCACACGTCCAAGACCACGTCCTGTCGAAAGGTGACTTGCCCCTCCACCTTCGCGAGCGTTCGGCCGATGGAAGCGAGGACCAGGTTGGAGTGCAGGATCTGGGGAAACCGGACGGGCAGCGAGTAGACCAACTCACCGTAGCCCCGGAAATCCGGCATCGACACTACGCACCTCCAGCGGGAACGGCCTCGGGAAGAAGCCGCAGCGACGATCGTCCTTCCGCTTGCCGGAGTCTGCGCAGATGCTCGTACAGGACCTCACGGTACAGGCTCTGCCGTGCCAGTTTCGCCTCGTAGTAGCCCACCCACTGGATGAAGTCCTTGGTCTGGTCCAACTCGCCGGTTTTGTAGAGGTGGTAGAAGTCCGGCGACAGAAGCCCATACCGGTCTTCCAGCACTGCGAGTTCCGCCTCCAGCCCGTGAATGTCCTCGACAATCTCATGGAGTCTCAACGCAGTCTTCACCACCTTGCGATAGCCGAGAAGGCACTGTCATGGCGCCTCCTCGGTCGCTTACCAACCGGATTCTACCGGCGCCAAGCATTGCCGTCAAGCAGGAAGCCGCTGCGGGTACGCCGCGCCTGCGGATTTCCCAAACTGGCGCAGAGGCGGATCACGTGGAGTGCAGCCGGTTCGCGACCTCGCTGTCCCCCGTACCCAATCCCCCCGCCGCCTCCGTAACCGCCTCAGTGACCTTCCACGGCACCTGGACCATGCGGTAGGTCCACGGTCCGTCGTGCCGCCCCTCGTGGTTGACGGCGTTGGTCCAGCGTGCCTCGCCACCCACCGAACAGCATGTGGCGTGGCGGCAGGGAACGTAGTGGGACACCTTGAGCTCAGGTTCGAGATGCTGCCGGCGAAGTCGCCTCATGGCGTGGCGTCTTCCCGACCACGCACGCTTCGCAGAACTGCTGGCCAAACGCCGTCACTTCGATCACTCTGTACTCAAACTCCAACCCCCCTGCGCCGCACGCGGATTCGTCCCGGCGGATCATCTCCTTGAACTGTAGATCGCTCTTCAGTCCCTCGTATTGCTGGTACGCCAGACCCGTCAGGTCGCGGGCCCGAAGAAGTCCGAGCCGCACAAGGTTGTCAATGTAGCTGTCGCCCAGTACATCGTGTTCCACGCCCGCCCTTCGACCGATATCTGAGTGGTGGCGAGCCAGTATCCGAATCGCCCCCGAATGCTCGCGTCGCCGACTGCCACAGGCCGAAGTGCCGGCCATCGAGAACATGCAGGAGGTGAGAACGATGTTGGCTGAACGCGTCAAGGAATAGACCAAGGAATGGTGGGAGGGCGGCATGCAGCAAGGCAGACAGGAAGGCGAAGCCCAGCTATTGGCGCGGCAACTGGAGCGCAAGTTCGGTCCCCTCGAGGCCACGGACCGTCGCCGGATCGCCGAAGCCGATGCGGACCGGTTGCTGATGTGGGGCGGACGCGTGCTGACGGCGTAGCGGCTGGAGGACGTGTTCGACGCCGCCAAAGCGTGCCCTCTGTGTGTGTGGCGTTCCGGGGGTCAGCAGGAACCGCCAACTCGGCAATACGCAAGTGAGGGGATTGCTTACTTCCGCCGTGGTTGCCCGCCCACGGGGGTCCGAATGAACGGGCTGCCGTCATACGTGGCAGCACTTGGGAACGACGCTGATCCGCTCTTGCGGAGGTTCCCTGTGAGGGCGCTTACGCCCGGGGCCGCCTTTTTGAGGCGAGCTCTCCCCGCAGCCCTCTTCGCCTCGGCCCGGAGTAGCCGTGCGTAGCGGCTTGCCGTAGTAGGCCTGTGCCCATCGGTTCTCGTGGCCAGCACGAGAATCTCCAGAATGTCGCTCTCCGTCAGGTTCCTCAACGGGCCGGACTGGCCGATCAGCGTCGCGACAAAGCGCTCTGCCTCCGAAACGCTGCAGCCACCTTCCGTCGCGAAAAGTGCCGCCGCCCGATCTACAAAGTCTGTGCTGAAGGCTCTTGGCGCTGTGCGCAGTCTCGCCTTGCGCCTTCGGCTCGCTTCCCTGCGTCTCACAAAGTCAGTGCTGGAGGTTTTTGACACTGCGTCCCTCGGGCGATGGTAGTCGCGCTGCTTATCGGGAGCAATACTGCCGGGATTATACTCCGGGGCACGTGGGAGATCAAAGCCCTCACTTTGCCGCTCTGCGTTGTCGCCTGGTGGCGCTGCAGGGCCCACACCGCGCCCATCCCCCCCCGCTAACGCCTGATGGGAGGCAAGGCGCGCTCGAGTGGCGGCTTCGTCTTGGTCCGCTCAAGTATCTCCCGCACGATGTCGTGCCCCGCGCGCTCACTGGCGATGGTGACGCCGAGAATCGGCCCGTTGCCGAGATCGTAGTCACCGCGGCGATACTTCCACCGGGCGTCGGTTCCGGGGTTCACGGAGTCGGGGAACGCGGAAAGCACTTCAGCAAGCCAGTTCTGGTCCAGCGCAGGGCAATAGCGGTACGGGAAGAGCTGGTGTTGCAGGTGCTTTCGGATGCTGTCTTTGTCAAACACCCACGAACCTGTCGCTTTGCTCAACTTGCCCCAGCAGAGCCAATCCGCCCAATCCGAGAACGAGAGCTTTGCCTGGATGCAGCCCCAGAGGTTGCACTTCCAGGAGTCTCTGTTGCCGAAGCAGAAGATCGGGGGATGGAGGGACTTCTCGCGTTCACGGTAACACCGAAGGAAGTGGAAGACGGTATTCCATTCTGTCCTGCTTCCATCCACGTAGAGGAGGCGGTTGCGCTGGCCCTTGCTGAGTTCCCAAAACGTGAGCAACGAGCCGACCTCGTCACAATCGTAGGTCACGCGGTGCCACTCAGCGGCGGCGGTCTGGTAGGTGGCGAATGTGTGGTGGTTGGAGGCGTGCCGGAATGCAGCAGGGAAGTTCGCCGAGGAGGAGTTCTGGAAGTCGACGGTCAGTCCGGATGCAGGGGGTGAGGGCAGCTCACACGCCAAAGACTGTTTGCCGTCAGACGGGTCGGATGCCGACGTGAGCCGCTGTGCGCCACACGCTGGGCAGAAGCGAAAGGCAGATTCGAGCACAGACCCGCAGTTCGAGCACACCGAAGGGCTTCGTTCCACCACCGTCGGCTCTTGGACCACAAACACGTTCCCGCAGGAACACTTGCCCTTCTGTCCGAGCTTGCTTCGCGGGACCGGGTACTGCTTCCCGCACTGCGAACACGTCACGGTCACGTTGTCAGTGGCCATTGGCTCTCGCTCCTGGTTGTCGGTGCACCACAACCCGCTGTTCGCCCGGTCACCTACCGCCTCCCATGATCCGGTCGAACTCAGCCTGCGCCTCCCGCTTGCTCTCTGCCATCTTGGCGTCGAGTTCCGCCTGTATCCGCGCCTCGAAGTCTTCGTCGCTCTCCAGCATCCCTTCGGCTTGCAGAGCTTTCACCGCCAGCGGCCACCGTGACCGCGCCTGCACGAACGGCATTCCAGTGATAGCGTCCATGCTCACGAACGTCTCGGACAGCGTGAAGTTGACCTTCGGCACGAAGTCGGTGCCGTTCTCAGACGACTGCACCACGTGATACTTGCAGCAGAACAGCAGCAGGAAGCCGGCGACGCCCAAGCAGACGCAGAGTGCGGAACTGGCGCCGAGTCTGTGGCGTCGTGGCGGGTCGAGTTCGGGTGGCGGCGCCTGCACGCGAACGGGCCCGCTCAGTATCGGGTCCGGCTTCTTCGGCTCCGGTGGCGGTGCATTGGCACACCGCGGACAGTCCTTCTCGAACGAGTCCAGCGAGTATCCACACTTGGGGCACAACATGGCGACACTTCCTTTCGCCTGCCAGCTATCGTTCTATCACGTGATTCTTCGTCCTGGTCCACAGCCCTGCCCTTAGATTCGAGTCAGCATCCGTCTACACCTTCCTCCCAGTTTGTGTCCACAGCGGCTTCCGGACCGGGGTGAGTATAGCCGACCAGGCCGCTGTTGCACACTGGCGGATTCGGCCGCGACGGGCTCGCCGTGGGATTCTCGCTGTCTGCTCTTCTTCACCATAGCCTCACCGTCGCATCTGTTGACCGTGCAGCAGAAGGTTAGCCGAGTTCCTGCGCTGGCGCAATTGGGTGCGTGGCCCGGGTCAGACTCACACCCTCAACTCCCACGCCGCACCACACACGCGGCAAAGACAGTCAGCCTTGATGCCGTGGTCGCAATGGCAACCCAAACCACAAGGTGCTGCCTCCCCCCGGCTCGCTGTCCACGCCGACTCGCTCGCCATGGGCTTCGCGGTGCCCATAGATACCCATCAGCTCGCCGCCAGTGGTGCTCGGAACTCGGGAAAGCCTTGAAGCTGCGAGAGGGTCACCCACCTTGTGTTACTGTCGGTCATGGCCACGTTCGCGCCCGCCAAGTGGCGTGCAGTGGGGCGAAGTGCTCCGGTCTTCTGGTTCTCGTCGCAGTCGAATAGCAGCACGGCTTGCCCGGCCCGTTCGCGAGGTAGGCCTGCAACGATGGGGTTGATGGCGTATCCTGCCTCCGGCGAGGATGGGCATGTCAGGATACTGTCAGAGCCCACATACCGGGCGATCTCGGCTCGCCAGTTGCTGCATGTGGGGAAAGTGCCGTTGTCCTGCTCGTACATCATGCAAGCCAACGCGATCTGCTTGAGGTTAGACCGGCAACTACTCAGCTTGGCGCGCTCTTGCGCTGCCCACATGACAAGCGGTCGTAGGTGCTTGGTCGCGAACTCGCCGTCGTCTCTGGTAATGGGACGCTGGTCTCGTGCGTGTTGCAGAATCCCGTGGATTCGCCCGATGCGGTCGTGCACCTGGGCGGGGAACACAGCGCAAAGGCGACGCAACTCCTCCTCGTCGATGCTCGGAATGGTCAGACCCAGCAAGTCTGCTTCGCGCAGTGGATCGGCAACCTCAAGCAGTCTGCGGTAGTCATCGATGAGACTCAGCCATCCGCCCGAGTAGAGGTAAGCCAGCACCTCGCCCATGGAACCGGGACCGAACTCCTTGCGTGTCGGTAGCTGGAGCGTCGCGGTCACCTGAGACTGCCAGTTGGGATTCGCGACATCGAGGACCAGATGGGCGTAGTCTTTCACCCAAAGCCACAGTGCTTTCTTGGAGGGGGCGAAGTAATGGACCAAACACACAGGGCACGGCCTTGTCAAGCAGTAGTTGATCCACTTGACCTTTGCTGAGTAGCTGAAGCATTCGTCGGAAGGGATGGGAGCATCCGTGCCTTTCACCTGAACGTCCAGCAGCATGCCTGTGGGGCGCCTCTCCTCGAACACCTCCACCCGCAAGTCGGTCCCGTAGTCGGGCTGCACATCCTCGACGGTCCATTCGCGCGGGAAACACCCACGCACCCAATCACGCGACTCTTGCTCCAGGGTGTGACTTCGCGGACGTTCGGGCAGACAAGGGCGGTTCATCTGAAGGTGCCTCCTCTTCGTGATCGGATCCCGCGGTCACCTGTTTCTTCCTGCATAACCCTCTCCTTTACCTGCCGCGCACCGATGGGTCACCGCGGTTGATACGCCGTCGCGTTCACGACGCATGGTGCCCGGGTTTCCCGCGCGAGGCAAGCGCGGATGCTGGTGGCGCTTGGCGTGAGTTGACCCCAGAGAGCACGAAGCCAAACCCACATTCGCCATTCGGCGCGTGATGCACTGCGGCACCCAACGGTCTCGAACCGAGCGTCGGTGCGGTTGCGGCTGCAGGCGGTTGGTATGCACGGTGTCGCGCGTTGCACCCGCGAGCACGAATCCGGGACCTGCTGCTCCCGTGGGCGCCTTGCACTCGGTGCCCGCGGCTGATCGTCGATGTTGTAGTGGCTTGCGAAGGCTGATATCATGTGAGACGGCACGTTGCAGCATGTTGCGGGACCCCGTTTCAGAGGCGCCGCGCTATTGCTGAGCGCGCAACGACCGGTTGCAGCCGAGAGGAGCTTCCGCAACGGCTGGAGAGACCCGTTTCAGCCGTTCTGAGCCGTTGCCACCGTTGCGCCGCCCGGTCTTGACTGCAACCGGGCGGCGGCGGGCGTCCCGGAGTCCAACTCCGGGACGAACAACGATTTGCCCCGCCCTGCAATCTGCAATCTCAGATCCTCAATCTGCAATCCCAAGGAGGTTTTCACCATGAGAGTCGTCCGAGATCCAGAGGCATTGTTGGCGCGGAGTCAACAGGCGTTTGCGGCTGAGGCGGCCTGCGAGCAGCCGGCGTGGAAGCTGCCGGGACCGTTGCGGCAGGATTGGGAGACGGCGGCGCAGCAGTTGCGCGTCGCCCAGGACGCGATTCCGCCGACGGAAAGCGAGCGCACCCGGGCGCAACGGGCGTTCGAGGCGGCGATGGATGAGGCGGAGGACACCATTCGGGAGGCGAAGCGTCGGTTGCGCGGCCTGCTGCAAGGGGCGGAGTTGGAGGCGGTGTTGGCGGCGTATCAACTGCAAGCGCCGTTGGGCGGGTTGTCGGCGGAGTTCCTCACGTCGCGGTTGCGAAACCTGACGCCCGTGAGCGCAAGCCAGGCGGAGCCCGACGCGCAGCTCCCGGCGGCCATGCTCACCCGGGCGGGGGAACTGCTGACGGAGATCGAGACCCATCGTCCCGCCGCTCAGGAAAGCCTGTCCGACCGCAAGACGGCCGTCGCCGCGCGGAACGCTGCCTTGGACGAGGTGAATCGGCTGAGGCAGCGCGCGTACTTCCACCTCTGCTCCGTGCTCCCGGAGATGGACGACGATCCGCGGCTGGATGCCTACGGGTTCGGCGCCGAGCGGAGTCGCCGCGCTGCGAAGCCGGCGCCACAGCCAGCCGCTTGAGAGAACGTCGGACACCGAACACCGAACATCGAAGGCCGAACAGCGGAACCGCGAAGACGGGAAGAGCATTTTGGATTTGGGATTTTGGATTTCGGACTGAGCGACAAGGGCGGAACCGCGAAGGCGCGAAGGGCGCGAAAGAACGCTACGATGATCTGAGGTCCGAGGTTCTGGATTCGGGAGTGTCAACTTGCGGCCGAGAGGCAGGTTGACGAGCTTTGCTGCGATGGAGGGGCCAACGTCCCGAGGTGCGTGCATGTTTGACATCGACCTGACGAAGTACCGCCTCGTAGATCTGTCCTACGAGGTGACCCCAAACCAACCGGGCGACCGGCCGCTGATGATGCAGCGCGGATTCCTGGCGGACCGCGCCTTCAAGTACGACATCACCAAGACGCACAGCCACGTCGGCACCCACGTCGAGTCGCCGGCGCATTTCTACGAGGGCGGCAAAGACCTCACTGGGTTCCCGCTGACCAGCTTCATGGGGCGGGCGGTGCTGGCGGAGGTGCACGATGCCAGCTCGGTCTTGGCGATCCTGCCCGAGCACCTGGAGGCGGATGTCGGGGCGATTCTGCGCGAGGGCGACATCCTGATCTTGCGGAACAACGATCAGTCCAGCCTCGCTGGCGGCGTGGCGGCGCTGCCTCATCTAACGCCTGAAGCGGCGCGCTGGATGGCGGCGAGGAAGATCAAGCTGCTGGGCGTCGACAACTACGTGCGCCTGGCCTGCGACATCGAGTCTGGGCGCGAGTTGCACGACACTCTCATGAGCCAGGACATCTGCTTCGTGGAGTGGTTGGACAACCTCGACCAACTCCGCCGCAAGGAGTTCTTCTTCATGGCGCTGCCGTGGAAAGTGCGGACCATGGACAGCTCGTGGGCCAGGGCCGTCGCCATCGAGGAGCTGTAGGGAGCCGCTGACCCGTCCCGGTCGGGAGCGCGCCGGGCACCCGTTCTCCTTCGAAAATGTAGCCCGACGCGCCAGCGGAGGGACTCCCTCGGCTTGGCGCCTCGGGCTACGTTCTTATGCGACGTGGTGCCCAACCAACGGGCGGGCATGAATGATTCCTGTGAGAACGACGTTACCTCGTAGCCACGAGCGCCAAGCGAGTGGACGCCCCTCGCAGCGTCCCTCGGCTTGGCGCGCAAACGCCCGGCGTTTGATCGGGCTACGTTCTTATGCGACGTGGTGCCCAACCAACCGGTGGGCATGCGTGATTCCTGTGCTGGGACTCAGGGAGCAGCGGGACCCTCGTCTCCGCGGCCGACCACCCGGATGACCTCACCCGGTCTCAGTTCGCCCTCTTCGATCACCTTTGCCATGAAGCCGCAGCGCTCGACGACCGCTTCCTTGAGCTTGGGGTCGATGGGGTCGAGCACGAAGCAGGGCTTGCGGACCTCGGTCAACTCGAGGACGACGCCCCCGGACAGCGCCAACTGCGTGCCGGGCGTCAGGTGCTGCACGTCCAGCCCCCGCACGGTGAGGTTCTCGCCCATAGAGCCGTGATCCACCGGGTAGCCTTCGGCGCGAAGCTCCGCCAGGAGTTCGTCGTCTTGTATGCTGAGCGCGCGCGTCGGCTTGGCGTGCTTGGCATGGTCTCGGCCGTCGCCGACAATGCCGTCCACGGTCACCCGCGCCGACTCGACGGGGAGCTTGGGGATGCCTCCCTTCGAAATACAGACGGCCAGTACGGTCCCTTCTCTCATCTCACTTCCTCCAGCAATCAGCGTCGCCCAGAGCCCTCACGCGCACCGGTTCATTCCTCATCGTGACGCGCGGGCGTCGCGCAGTCCGTGGGATCGCCGCGGAGTTTCTTCAGTCCGTGGCTCAGGGCCGGCAGGATTGCGCTCAGGTTCTCTGTGGCCGCCTCGCGAGAGCCCGGCAGGTTGACGGCGAGGGTGGAGCCTCGGATGCCGCTCACCCCACGGGACAGCAGGGCCTGGGGCAGGCTCCGCAGGGAGGCGGCGCGCATGGCTTCGTCCAATCCCGGCGTAAGCCGCTCAAGGAGGGGCCGCGTGGCCTCGGGCGTGACATCGCGCGGGCTGAAGCCCGTTCCGCCGACAGTAAGGACCAAGTCAATAGAGTGCCCGTCGCAGTAGTGTTTCAGCCTTTCGGCGATTGTGTCCGTCTCGTCGGGGACAACCTCGACTCGGTAGGTGTGGGCACCCAGCGCCTGCTCGATTGCCGCCGCCGCAGCCGGGCCGGCGGTATCTTCGGCCGAACCTGCAGCGCAGCGGTCGGACACAGTCAGCACGACGACTTGGAAGCGCTCGCGCGCCACGAGTTCGACAACTTCGACAAGATCGCCGATGGCGACCGACCCTCCCGTGAGCACCCGAGCAAACAGCCCGAGGCGGGGCATGATACAGTCGCCGGTCTGGTGGTAGATGGCGCACCGCGAGTGGCACACTTTGCCAAGCTGCGAAATGCGGAGTTCCGCCCGCGCACCCAGTCGGAGACGCGTCCCCAGCCCAAATGACGAGCAGTCGAGCCCCTCGACGGTCAGGTTCTCGCCGAACGCGCCAGGGCTGATCTCGGGCAGTTGCTGCTGCATTGCCGCGAAGTCGGCGCAGTCCAGCAGGCTGACTTGGCGGTGCCACGGGCCGGCGTGCGCATCGCCCCGCAACCCGTGGTCGGCGACAAACTCGGCAGCCTGCGCCGCCGTCTTGGGCGTGCCCTTCTCCTGGCTGGTACAGAGGGTCCGGAGGATGCCTCTCACGTCGCGTCTCCCTGCAGCCGTCGCCAGTGGCCGGACTTGCCGCCCCGCTTCTCCAGCAGCCTGACGCTCCGAATCTCGGCGTCCCGGCCGACTGCCTTGACCATGTCATACACGGTCAGCGCTGCGACTGCGGCGGCAGTCATCGCTTCCATCTCCACTCCCGTGCGGCTGGTGCAGCGCGCAGTCGTCTCAATCGTCACGGTCGAGGCAGTCAGCTCAAGCGCCACGTCCACATGGTCCAAGCTGAGTGGGTGGCACAGCGGGATCAGTTCCCCCGTGCGCTTCGCCGCCTGGATTCCCGCGATCCGGGCCGTTTCCAGCACGGGCCCTTTGCCGACGCTGCCTGTCTCGGCGATCAGCGAGCAGACCTCCGCGCCAAGCCAGACGGTTGCGCCCGCGCGCGCCTCGCGCTGGGTGATCGGCTTCGCCGACACGTCCACCATCCTGGCGGAGCCATCGTCGCCGACGTGAGATAGGTCTCCCGACATACTCAACCTCCGATCTCCGCCATGAGGGAACGGTTCAGGGGCGGCGGCGTGCCGCTGACCGCCTTCGCGCTCAGCGCCTCCTGCACCGCCGTCACAAGTGCCGCCTCGCCGCCGCCGTTCCGCAGGAGCGCCCGCAGGTCGCGTCCCTGCTCGTGCATGAGGCAGCTCCGCAGTTCGCCGCGGCTGGTGAGACGCAGGCGCCGACAGCCTTCGCAGAACGGGTGCGTTCGCGGGGAGATGAAGCCGAGGGTGCCACGCCGGCCGCTGAGCCGGCATTGGACCGGGAACACGGTCGCCGGTCCGCGCGCGTCGGACAGCCGGGGCTCGAATCGGAATGCGGTCTCCAACCGCGCTCGAACCTCAGCCGTCGGCACGAACCTGTCGGCATGTCCGACAAGGGCTTCGCCGATGGCCATCAGCTCGATGAAGCGCAGTTGGCAGCCACGTTCGAGCGCGAATCGCGCAAGACCGACGCTCTCGTCGTCGTTGACTCCCTGCATGAGGACAGCGTTCAGCTTCACCGGAGTCAGCCTGCACTCAAGGGCCGCCTCAATTCCGGCGAGGGTCTTTGACAGATCGCCGCTGCGGCTGATCTGAACGAAGCGCTTGGGGTCAAGCGTGTCAAGACTGAGGTTGACGCGCCGCAAGCCTGCCGACTTCAGCTCTGCTGCAGCGTCGGCCAGCAGTTGCCCGTTGGTCGTCAGCGCGAGGTCGCAAACTCCTTCGGCGCTGAGCATGGCGACCAACTGCGCCAGCCCCTTCCGCAGGAGTGGTTCCCCGCCGGTGAACCGGACCGCCACCGGACTTGCCGCTTGCTGGATCGCGCGGACCACCTCCACGATCTCCTCAAACGACAGGAGTTCCTCCCGTGAGACTGGCGCCACGCCGGCCGCCGGCATGCAGTAGCGGCACCGCAGATCGCAGCGGTCGGTGACAGAGAGCCGAAGCGTCAGCGCCGGTGATGGACTTGGGTTCACCAGAGCGGCCTCCACGGACGGAACGAGACAACCTGACCGGCGGGCACCTCGGTTAGTCCGGCAGGAACCTGCACGACCCCGTCGGCGAGCGCCGCCGAGGCCACGTCCGCCGAGTGCGCAGCGACCAACGGCTCCGCCAGCCACTGGCCGTCTTCGTCCTGGCTGACTCGCGCCAGCACCCAGTGGTGTCGGTCTCGATCCCCGGGCGCCGCGGTGGTCAGCCGCACGGGGAACGTCGGCGCCCACGGTTCGGGACGGCCGGCCATCTTGCGCAAGGCGGGCGCAACGAAGCCAAAGAAGGAGGCCAGCACCGAGAGCGGGTTACCGGGCAGCCCGAAGATTGGCTTGCCGTCGCGGCTGAGCGCGAACAGGAACGGCTTCCCCGGCTTGACTGCGACCTTGTGCAAGAGGACCCGGGCGCCCAGCGACTCGAGCGCTTGGGGAACCAGATCGTAGTCGCCAACCGACACGCCGCCGATGGTGACGACTGCGTCAACGGCCTCGTCGTGCAGGCTCGCGTCCAAGATCGCGGCGGTCTCTGGTAACTGGTCCGTAGCGTGCGAAGTGCCTGCCACGTGGCAGCCGATACTCAGGATCGCTGCAGACAGGGCCGGCCCGTTGGAGTCGCGCGTCTGATGCGGCAGAGGTCGCGCCCCATACGGCACAAGCTCTCGCCCCGTGGCGACGATCGCGATCCGGGGCACAGGACGCGCCACCGGCGCGCATCCCGCCGCGGCCGCCAGGCTCACTTGGACAGGTCCCAACGGCGCCCCCGCCGGCAACACCTCAGCCCCAGCCCGAGCGACTGCGCCGCGCTGGGTCACGTAGTCGCCCAGCGCCACGGGACGCTGGAGTTGGACGCACGACGTGTCGCTGCACCGCGTCACAGCCTCCTGCTCGACAACCGCATTGGCGGCCGGCGGCAGCACCGCTCCGGTAAACACGCGCACGCACTGCCCCTCCGAGACCGGCTGGGCGGAAGGGGAGCCAGCGGGCGTCTCGCCAACGATTTCGAGTCTGGTCCCGGCCGCCAGCGGGCCGATGACTGCGTACCCATCCATCCTGGAGAGCGCGGCTTGGGGCATGTCGTGGTCCACACAGACCCGCTCGCCGAGGACCCCGTGCCCGGCCAGGCACTCTGGCGCCGGAGAGCGTGGTCGATCGGCCAATACTGAGACGTGTTCGAGCACTGCTTGCAGTGCGTGCTGTGGCTGGAGCATGGAGTGCCCTGTACGATAACCGCCAGGAGCTTGCTTTCCTACGGAGACTCCGCAGGAGGGAGTGAGGGAATACCGGAGTGGTTGAGTCAGGTCACGCGTATTGTGACGAAGGGGTCAACTCCTGTCAACGAATGGCTCGGAGTGCCACGGCAGGCGTGGAGAGCGTGATCGGCGCCGTGGCACAAGAGGACGGTCTCAGGCGAGCCGGGCTGCACGCTTCACGTCCTCCGGCGTGTTGAGGTTGGCGAACAGCTGGGAGGGTTCCCCGAACCGGGCCAACTCCTGCTCTCCTAGGGCCAGGATCTCGTCGCAGTGGTTCTCGAGGAAGCCTCTGACGGCGGCGTGTTCGCCAGCGCACTCCCGCTCAACCAGCGCCCCGCACTCGGTCGAGTAGACCGCGCACAGCGGCTCCCAGCGGCCCGCCGACCTGGGCGCCACCGCGAGCCACCCTTCGGCGGCGCGCGTCAGCAGGTGACGAAGGAGCGCCTCGGTCACAAAGGGCATGTCGCACGCCAGCACCAGCGCGCGGGGGGAGGAGATGGCCTGCAGCCCGGCGGCGATGCCGGCAGCGGGCCCTCGCAGACCTGGGCAGTCATCGACGCAGCGCACGTTCGGCGGACGGAGGTCGGGTGGAAGCCGGCCGACCATGACGACCTCGCTGCAGACGCGACGCGCGCTGTGCAACGCGGTCTCGAGAAGTGTGTGCGGTCCCAACTCAAGGCGCCGCTTGTCAACACCCATGCGCCGGCTCTGTCCGCCGGCGAGGATGATCACGGAGCCTCTGGTGGCTGGACCCATGGTCGTTTGCGCTCAGGTGCGCTCCACCCGCACCGCCGAGACTTTGTACTCCGGGATCGCCGAGATCGGGTCGAGGAATGCTCCGAGCACGCGGTTCGTCGGCACTTGTGGGAAGTGGAAGGAAGTGAACAGCACGCCGGGGGGCGACTTCTCGGTGACACACACGCGCGACTGCATTTCGCCGCGGCGCGAGATGACGGTGATAGTGTCGCCGTCGGTCAGCTCGAGGCGGGAGGCGTCTTCGGGGTTCATCTCGACGCGTTCCTCGGGGTAGAGGGTGAGCAGCCCGGGCGTGCGGCGGGTCATGGAGCCGGAGTTGTAGTGCTCCAGGCGGCGACCGGTGGTGAGCATGAGCGGGTACTCGTCGTCGGGCATCTCCGCCGACGGCGAGTAGAGGAGATCCTGAAAGGTCGCCTTGCCGCGAGGGAAGTCGGTGACGTAGAGGTTCTCGGTGCCGGGATCACTCTCGTCGAGGCAGGGCCAGCGGAGCGGTCCGTTCGCCAGGCGCTTGTAGGAAATGCCCCCCATGGACGGGGTGAGGGAGGCGATCTCGTCCATCACGTCGGCCGGCTCCTGATTTGCCATCGGGCTGCCCATCCGCTCGGCGAGCAGGCAGACGATCTCCGCGTCGGTCTTGGTGCCGGGCAACGGGTCGATACACCGGCGCACCAGTTGCACGCGCCGGTCGGCGTTGGTGAAGGTGCCGTCTTTCTCGGCGAAGCTGGCCGCCGGGAAGACCACGTGGGCGAGCTTGGCGGTCTCGGTCAGGAAGATCTCCTGCACGACCAGCAGATCCAACGCCCGCAGCCCCCCCTCCACGTGCCCGGTGTGTGGATCGGTCACCATCGGGTTCTCGGCGATGACGTAGATGGCGCGCAAGTCGCCGGTCTTCGCCTTGCCCCACATCTCGGTGGACTTGAGCCCGGGTCTCGGGCAGAGGTCGACGCCCCACGCTGCCGAGAACTTCGCCCGGGCCGCTTCGTCGTCCACCTTCTGGTAGCCGGGATAGACGTTTGGCAGGGCGCCCATGTCGCACGAGCCCTGAACGTTGTTCTGTCCGCGCAGCGGGTTGATGCCGCACCCAGGCTTGCCCAGGTTGCCGGTCAGCAGCACCAGGTTGGCGCACGCCATCACCGAGTGCGTGCCGCTGATGTGCTCGGTAACGCCGAGCCCGTACAGCATCATCGCCTTGTCGGCGGTGGCGTACAGGCGCGCGGCCGCTTCGAGCGTCGCCGCGGGAACGCCGGTGATCTCTTCCACCTTCTCCGGCGTGTAGTGCGACACGACATCGCGGAAGAACTCGAAGTTCTCCGTTCGACCGTCGATGAATGGTTGGTCCTGCAGCCCGTCCCGCAGGATGACGTGTGCCAGGCCGTTGAGCAGCGCGATGTTGGTGCCGGGCTTCAGTTGCACGTGGAGGTCGGCGATCTGCGTCAGCCAGATCTTGCGGGGGTCGATGACGATGAGCTTGACCCCGTATTTGAGGACGGCACGTTTCACCTTCATGCCTAACACGGGGTGCGCTTCGGTGACATTGGCGCCGACGACGATCAGGCAATCGGTCTGCTCGATCTCCTCCAGCGAGTTGCTGGCGGCGCTCCCGCCCAGCGAAGCCGCCAGCCCGGTGGCCGAGGGCGCGTGGCAGACCCGGGCGCAGTTGTCCACGTTGTTGGTGCCGATGACGGCCCGCATGAACTTCTGGATCAGGAAGTTCTCTTCGTTCGTGGACCGCGCCGAGCTGAAGGAGGCGACGCTGTCAGGCCCGCTCTCCGCCTTGATCGACTTGAGTCGGTCCGCCACGTAGGCGAGCGCCTCGTCCCAGGTGGCTTCGCGGAACCCCGGGTACTTCCCCGATTCCTGCGCCGGGTCGTCGGTGCGGATCAACGGCGCCGTCAACCGGTCGGGGTGGTTGACAAAGTCAAACGCCATCCGCCCTTTGACGCACAGGTGCCCCCGGTTCACGGACCCCTCCGGGTCGGGCGTGACGCCGATGATCTTGCCGTCCTTCACGTGGACGTACATGGAGCACCCTGTGCCGCAGTACGGGCAGATGGTCGGGCCGCGCACCTCGCCTAACCCGTGTTCGACCTTCCACTTTTCGAGAATGGCGCCGGTAGGGCAGACTGTCAGGCAGCCGCCGCAGTGCTGGCAAGCCTTGTCGGCGTACTCGGCGCGTGGGGCGGACTGGACGCGGACCTCGCTACCGCGTCCGAACGGAGTCAGCGCGTTGGCGCGCTGGTTCCTGGCGCAGTATGTGACACACCGTTCGCAACGAATGCAGAGCCCGGGGCGGCGAACGATGAGGGGGTCTTCGTCGATCTCCTGAAAATGGGGCCGGCGCGCCACGGTACCTTCGTCCGGATCGACGCCATACTCGCGCGCCAACTCCTGTAGCTTCGTGGTGTAGTCTCGCTCGCCGGCGAGGAACTCGGCGCGCTGGCCGAGCGCCAACTGCAGCAGGTTCCGCCGGGTCTCGCGAACGGTCGGTGAGTCCGTGCGAACGACCATCCCGTCGGCCGCCGGCGTGTGACAGGACGCGGGCAGCGTCCTCGCTCCCTCGACCTCCACAATGCACAGCCGGCACGCGCCGACCGGCTGTTCCCCCTCGGTGTAGCAGAGGTGAGGGATCTCGACGCCAACCGCGCTGGCCGCCTGGAGGAGAGACGTCCCTGTCGGGACCTCGACTTCCTGACCATTCACAGTGAGCCGGCAGGTTCCATTCAAGCTCATGCAATCACCTGTTCAGGGAAAGTGCTCAGCGCCTCTTCCAGCAATCGGGGGGCCGTCTGACCCAGGCCGCAGCGCGATGCGAGTCGGATGCCTCGGGAGAGCTCCAGTAGCTTCTCTGGTGAGTATGTCCCGGTCTGCTCTGGTTGGAGCGCTTGGTGGAGTTCGTCCACGCCCTCTCGGCAGGGCAAGCAGGCGCCGCAGGATTCCCGATGGAAGAACCGGAGTACGCTGCGGATGGTCTCCAGCAGCGGGCGCTCCGCATGGCACACGATGAGTGAGCCGTTTCCGGCCCCCGCCTCGAACGTGAGCGGGAGGGTCAGGTTGCTCGGGCCGAGGAAGCGCCCGCCGGCGCCGCCCAGGACCGCGACGCCGAAGGCCGCCTCGGAAGCCATTCCTCCGGCTGTCTCGATCAGTTGGCCGAGAGTCGTCCCAAAGGGAGCCTCGATGAGACCGGGATGCTCTACGTCGCCGGCGAGGCAGAAGAGCTTCGTGCCAAAGCCGCTCCCCAGCGCCGCCAAGTCGGCGGCCCTCCCGCGCTCTGTGAAGATCAGCGGGACGTTCGCCAGCGTCTCCACGTTGTTGACCACGGTGGGCTTGCCGAAGAGCCCCTTGGCGGTGGGGTAGGGAGGCCGGAATCGCGATTCACCGCGGCGCCCTTCCAGCGCCTGGATCAGCGCCGTCTCTTCGCCGCAGAGGTAGCCGCCGGGGCTTGTGCGGAGGACGATCTCCACGGAACCCTCCGGCAGCGACTCGCGCAAGGCGCTAACTGCCTGGGTCAACGGCTCGACCAGCGGGCTGTACGCGGCCCGCAGGAAGAGGTAGGCGCGCTTCGCGCCGATCGCGTGGGCGGCAATCGCCATGCCGCTTAGGACCAGCATCGGTCGTCTTGTCAGCAGGTAGCGGTCCTTGAAGGTCCCGATCTCGCTCTCATCGGCGTTGGCGATCAGGAACTTCGGCTCGTCTGCAGAGCCCGCCACAGAGCGCCACTTGGCGCCAGCGGGGAAACCCGCTCCACCGCGCCCTCGCAACCCCGAGGCACACACCGCTTCGAGGACTTCGGCAGGCGGCTTTGCCAGGACGGCCTTGAGCGCTTGATACTGGCCGCCGCACTCCGGCAGCGTTAGCGCCCGCGGATTGCCAAGAACGGGGGGCAGACCCTCGGCCGGCGCAGGCTCCAGCGCGAGCGACTGCAGGGCAGTGTCGAGGCGCTCGCCGCCGCGCAGGGCGTCGAGGAGCTGCTTGACTGCTGACGGGGTAAGTCGAGCAACGAGGTGCCCATTGATCGAGAGGCTGGGACAAGCATGGCACTGCCCAAGGCACCCGACGGTCTCCAGAGTGAACAGCCCGTCGGGCGTTGATTGCCCCGCGCCGATGCCGAGCTGCTCCGACAGCTCCTTGAGCAGGAGCTGGCAGCCGCCCATCTCGCAAGGCAGCGAGTCGCACACCTCGATCACAAACCGGCCAACCGGTTCCAGGCGGAACTCGGGGTAGAAGGAGGCAGTGCCGTGGACGTCGTTCTCGGGGAGGCCCAACCCCGCGCTCGCGACGATAATCGCCTCCTCTGGCAAGTACCCCAGTCGGTGTTGCACTGCTTGCAGGAATGGTACGAGCAACTCCCGCTCAGAGAACGGCTGGCACGAGCGTGCTTTCACGTCGTTCAGGCAGTCGGCAAGGGTGGACTGGAGCGACGAAGCAGGCTTCATTCGGGTACCGCCTTGTGGAAGTGGCTTGGCAGTCGGGCCGTGCCAAGGGGAAGCTGGTCGGAACTTGACAGCCGGGAGGCGCAGGGGCAAGTGCGACGACGACGGATGGCAGAAGCAATGCATTTGCCTGCACTCATCACGAGCGACCCGCCTGCCCCAGCGGACCCCAATAAGGGTGCCGTGCTTCGGGGGTGCCGTCAACCCCCCTCGCGCACTGGGGATCGCGATTGCGGCTGTGCGCACGGTGCTGCATCCGGCCGGCACAGGCGAATCGCGGACCTAGGAGGGTCGCAGTTCGCGATCCCGACGAAAACCCAAACAGGTGCAGACAACCATGGCAGAACGAGAGATCGGTTTCGGCGTTTTGGGACTTGGCATGGGGCAGCATCATGCCAGGGCAGTCACCGACGTAGAGGGCGCGCGGCTGATCGCGGTGTGCGACCACGACCCGACGCGGTGCGACCCCGTTGCCGAGCAGTACGGCGTCAAAGGCTATCACGCCTTCGCAGACCTGCTGGCCGATCCCGAGGTCGAAGTGGTGAGCATTGCCACCGAGAGCGGTACCCACATGGACCGCGGGCTGGAGGCAGTTGCCGCCGGCAAGCATCTGCTGGTCGAGAAACCCGTAGACGTGCGGCCTGAGCGCGTGCGAATGCTCATCGACGGAGTCGGGGCGGCCGGCGTGAAAGCTGCCGCTGTGTTCCAGTCGCGCACGACCCCACTGAACAAGCGCGTGAAGGAAGCCCTCGACTCCGGGCGGCTGGGACGGCTGATCGGCATCCACGCACTGCTGCCGTGGTATCGCGCCCAGTCGTACTACCAGGGCCCCCACGGCGAGTGGAAGGGCACCTGGGACTTGGACGGCGGCGGCTCATTGGCGAACCAAGGTGTGCACACTGTCGACCTCGTTCAGTGGTTCGGCGGGCGGGTGAAGTCGGTGTTTGGTCAGTTCGGCACGTTCGCCCACGAGATCGAGTCCGAAGATGCCTCTTCGGCCGTGCTGCGGTTCGAGAACGGCGCCATTGCCACCATTACCACTACCACCTGCGCCTATCCCGGGTTGCCGCAGTTCATCACCATTTTCGGTGACCGCGGCACCATCCAGAAAGAAGACGAGACGCTCCGAACCTGGACGATGGTGGACGAGACCGAAGAAGACGCCAAGGTGAGGGCGTACTACGGGCCGAGAGACGGCGCGGAAGGCTCCGCCATCGCCTCCGACCCGATGGCTGTCGGCGCGGCCGGCCATCATGCCCACATCAAGGACCTCTGCCAAGCCATTCTCGAGGACCGCGACCCGGAGGTCACGCTGGAGAGCGCGCTCCACGCAGTGGAGATCTTCAACGCGATCTTCGAATCGGGCAGAACGGGGAAGGAAGTGACACTCGCCTGATTGCGGCCGGCCGCCGGCGCGGCTATACCGGTCTGTCGTCGGGCGAGAGGCGAGGTTCCGACGCGTTGCCCTATCCAGTTGCTGACTGCCCCCCTCAGCGCGAAGAAGATCCGTCAGAAGGCCCACGGCTGAGGGCTGGCGTATGTGGGAGACCGTCCATGGTGGCGTCTGAGAGCCTCAGGTCAATGAGTGGCAGAACGTGGCCGCGACTGCACGGCCAGAGCGAGGGCGAAGCATGAAACACCTCTACTGGATCATCCCGGGGGTCCTGGCCGGTCGTACGGGCCCTGACGAAGAGCCCTGGAATCTCGAGGAACTCAGCGACGGCGGGATCGGCTGCATTGTCTCACTGAACGATGACCCGCTCGACTCCAGCAAGGTCATGGAATGCGGGATCGTGCACGAGACCATGCACCTCCCCGAAGGGCGGATCCGCTCCAACGACATGCGGCGGGTGTTCCGGAGGGCCGCGCGCGGCTTCGTGAAACTGGTGGACAAGCAGCGAGCGAAGGGCCGGGCGGTGGTAGTGCACTGCCTGTGGGGGAACGACCGTACCGGGATCATGTTGGCCGCCTACCTGATCGCCCGCCAGGGGATGTCCCCCGAGGAGGCCATCCGGGCCATCCGCAGGCACCGCCCCGACGCCCTACGCCTGCCAGGATACGAAGAGACCGTCCAGTCGCTGGCGCGGTGAGCCGGCGAGCACGTCTGCACGAGACCCACTCCATGGCCGGTCAGCAATCAGCCCAGCAGGAGCGCTCCGTCAGCCGAGTGTGCTGGCAGCGGGCGCGGCGGACCGCCCTGCTGTGCGTTCTCGGCGGTCTGCTCCTCTGGTCGTTCAGCGAAAGACATCTCTGGGAGTGGTGCTTCTGCCACGGGCTGCCGGCTTGGCACAACCTGAGGCCGATCCGGGATGATCGGGGCCGCCAACGGGAGGTGTGGCGGTGGGCGAACGGACGCCGCCTCGTGGTGTACGGGCAGTCCGGCGTTCGCCGGAAGGATGTCGCTGAGGTGGCCGCCGGGGTGCGCAGCCTGGTGTCGGCTGCGGGGGAAGCCCTCGCGAACGGGACTGATGGTGCTGCTCGGCACGGACGACCGGGTGCTGCTTCGAACGCGCGGGGTCCTCCGCAGTTTCTGGGAACGGCTGGACTCAGAGCTGGCCGGCGGGTGAGCCCCTGGCGTCGTCGTGTGCTACAATGCCCTCCCTTGCCGGGCTGCCGGTCTGTGGCCGCGTTGACAGGACTTGGGCGACAGACCACCCTTATCGTGAATCACCTTCTCCCGGCGTCCGGGCGAGCACCACCCATTTGCCCTGGCGCCCAACGTAGACAATCGTATGATAAGTCGTATTGGCATTGACCTCGGATCGCAGACGCTGAAGGCCGTCGAACTGGTTCAGGCACGCTCGAAGGGCTGGGAGATTCGGGCGTGCCCGATCGTGGAGACTCGCGGGAGACCCCTCGACCGCGTCCTCGATGTCCTCGCCCAACTGGCCGGAGGCGAGAACGGAGCGAGTGCACTGGTCGGGCTCACCGGAGCCGGCGCTGCTGCGGTGGCGGAGATACTGGGCATCCGGCCGCTCGACGAGTCGCTCTGCCTGACGTCTGCCGTCGGCGAGTTGCAGCCAGGGCTGCGCACGCTGATCGAGATGGGGCGGGAGAGTCAGAAGTTCATCCTCCTGGAACGGGACGTTGAGAGCGGCCAGGTCCTGCTGAAGGACGCCGCCTTCGGCCACAAGTGCGCGGCTGGGACCGGGTCGTTCTTCGACCACATGTACCGCCGGCTGAACTACGCGTCCCTTGAGGAGTTCGCCCAGGTCGCCTACGAGACGGAGAGCCCTGCCACCCTCTCGGGTCGCTGTGCCGTGTTCACCGAGTCGGACATCGTGCACCTGTACCAGAAAGGCACCCCCCGTGAGCGCATCGCCGCCGGGATCCATCAGGCGATCTGCCGCAATTACCGCGCCGCGATTGCGCGGGGGCGCGAGCCGAGGCCGGCCATCGGTTTTGTGGGCGGCGTGTCGTGCAACCCCGCGGTACGCAAGTACCTCGCTGAGGCGTTCGGGATCGAGGAACAGCAGATCCTCGTGCCGGAGCACAACCGCACGCTGGGAGCGATCGGCGCCGCGCTCCGGGCCGAAATCGAGGTGCCCCTGGGTGAAGCCCGCTCTCGCCTGGCGGCCAGTGCGTCCGCCCGGTTCGAGTACCCCACCACGCCGCCGCTGCGACTTGTCCGCTCGATCTGTCTTACCCCGCCGCCGCAGAACGGCGTTCCGCGGCGACTTAGGCTGGCGGCGCTCGGCGTCGATATCGGGTCGGTCAGCACCAAGGCGGCGCTCATCACCCAGGACGAGGGCGAATGGCGCGTTCTGGCGAGTCACTACCGGCGGACGGATGGCGACCCCCTGGAGGCGGTTCGGGATACCGTCAGCCAGATCCACCGGCAAGCCCTCGCCCAAGGGCTCGAGCTGGAGCGCGTCGTCTGTGCGACAACCGGCTCGGGTCGGTACCTGACTGCCGACTACCTTGGGGCCGACCTGATCAAGAACGAGATCACGGCGCAGGCAAACGGCGCCTTGTGCTTTGCCACCAGCGCCGACTCGATCTTCGAGATTGGGGGGCAGGACTCCAAGTTCATCCGGATGGAAGGGGAGGTCATCACCGACTTCGAGATGAACAAGGCTTGCGCAGCCGGCACGGGCGCGTTCCTTGAGAAGCAGGCGGCGAACTTGGGGCTGCCCATCGAGGAGTTTGGCGAACACGCCCTGCGGGGGGAGGCACCACCCGATCTGGACTGGCAGTGCACTGTGTTCTCCGAGTCCGCGATGGTGTACTACCAGCAGAACAGCGTCCCCCTCGACGACCTGTGCGCCGGGATCTGTCTGGCGTCTGCGAAGAACTACCTCAGCAAGAACGTCGGCGGCCGGAGCTACGGTGACCGGATCGCGTTTCAGGGCGCGGTGGCATTCAACAAGGGGATGGTGGCAGCGTTCGAGACGCTCACGGGCAAGACTGTCGTCGTGCCCCCGTACCCCCACCTCACCGGGGCCGTCGGCGCCGCCAAACTGGCGTATGAACAGGCGCCGACAGGCGAGGCGTTTCGCGGCTTCGACGCCGTAGCCCGCGGCGGCTACTCCATCTCGTCGTTTGAGTGCAAGACCTGCGAGAACCGCTGCGATGTCAACGTGTTCGAGATGGACGACGGGCAGAAGTACTACTACAACGACCGCTGCGAGCGCTTCAGCGGCCTGCAGAAGGAGGACCTGAGCGAAGGGCTGCCCGATCTCTTCGCGGAGCGGGAGGCGTTTCTCCTTGCCTGTCATCAGCCAGGTCTCAACGGCGGGCCTCGCGTGGGCATTCCGCGGACGCTCATGTTCAGCGAATACTTCCCGCTCTTCTGCACGTTCTTCCAGGAGTTGGGTTGTGAGGTCGTCCTGTCGGACGCCACCAACAAGCGACTCGCGAAGGCCGGCGTCGCAGCGACGGCCGGCGAGCCGTGCTTCCCGCTCAAGGTGGCACATGGGCATTTCGCCGATGTCCTGGAGAAGGGCGTCGACTACCTGTTCGCGCCGGGCATCTGCGATTCCGAGCAGCCGAACTCAAGCTACGCTTCCAGCAAGACCTGTCCCTACGTGGCGTCGGCGCCCGAGGTCATCGCGGCGGCGCTGGACCTACCCAAGCCCGGCGTCACGTGCCTGGCGCCGCGTTTGTACTTCTCCCGCGGTGAACGCCACGTCGGTCAGGTGCTCACCGACGTGGGCGCGAAGTTGGGGCGGCCCCGCGAGCAGTGCCGGCAGGCACTCGACGCCGCGTTCCGGGCGCAGCAGTCGTTCACGGACCAGTGCCTGCACCGCGGCAAGGAGGCCTACGACGCTCTTCGGGGCGACCAGACGGCATTCGTAGTGATCGGCCGACCGTACGCCCTGCATGACCGCGCGGTCAACATGGATATCGGCCGGAAGATCCAGGAGATGGGGCTGCTTGCGCTCCCGTTCGACATGCTGCCCGTCGACGACGAGGATGTCTCCGACAACTGGTCCAACCTCTACGCCCGGCAGGTTCAGCGAAAGATGTCGGCGGCGCGCATGATTGGGGAAGATGCGCGACTGCGGGCTGTTGTGCTCACGTACTACGGCTGCGGGCCGGATGCGTTCTCGAACCCGTTCTTCAAGGACGAGTTGAACGAGCCGTGCTACGTAATGCAGATTGACGCCCACACGGCGGACGCCGGGGTGGTCACCCGCTTGGAGGCCTTTGCGGACACGGTTCGACTGCACGAGACGAGCAAACAGCGGCCGTCGTTCGACACGCGGCCGACGCGGATCGATGAACTGGCCGGCCGACGACTCTGGGTCCCCTATGGTTCTGAATCAGCGCACATCTTCGCCGCAACGCTCCGCGCCTATGGCATCGACGCGGCGGTGCTCCCGAGATCGCCGGACCCGGGCATGAACCTGGCGCGCGCGCAGATCACCGAGGATGTCTGCCTGCCGGCCCTGGTGACCACCGAAGACTATCTGGCGCGGGCCAACGCACCCGACTTCGACCCCGAACGAGAAGCGTTCATGCAGGGGGGCTCACAAGGGCCCTGCCGGCTCGGAATGTACTTCATGCTGCAGAAGCGCATTCTCGATCAGCTCGGCTACGGGCAAGTGCCCATCGTGCCCTTTGGCGGCGACAACCCGCTGACGGGACTGGGCATCACCTGGGCCATCTGCACGTGGGACCTGCTGATCGCCCACGACCTCTTGGAGAAGCTCCTGCTGCACGCCCGGCCCTACGAACGAGACCCCGGCCGATCCGACGCCCTCTTCCAACGATACCTGCGGCAGCTCTGTGACCTGGCCCCCTCCCAGAAGGCGCTCTTGGGATCGCGGTCGGGCCAGGTGCTTACCACACTGGGACTGCACTTGGAGAGAGTGAAGGCGACGCTCGCCGAGGCGGCGGAGGCGTTCGCTGCCGTCCCGCGAACAGGGGAGGCGCGGCCGGGGATCGGCTTGCTGGGCGAATGGTACGTCCGCATCCACTCCGACTCGAACCAGGACATCGTCCGGAAGCTCGAGGCCGAGGGCGCTGAGGTGCTACAAGCCCCGATGACGGAGTTCGCTGCATACAGCAACCGGATCACCTACTCGCTCCAGATGCAGGAATGGCGGGACACCAACTGCGGCGGCCTCCTCCGCGCCGGCTTGGGGCGCAAGCTGCACGACAGGATCGCTACCCGCGACGAGCATCTGTTGTTCGAGGCGGTGGCGGCGTACCTGCCCGGTTTGGGAGAAACGTCCGCTCAGGAGCTGATCAACCTGGGTTCCCGCTGGGTCCATCCCGCCTTCGGGGGGGAAGCCATCTGCAGCATGGGCCGCGCCGAGGAGTTGCTGACCCGGGGCATGGATGGCTTTGTCAACGTCATTCCCTTCAACTGCATGCCCGGGATCGTGGTCACGCAGCTCAGCGAGGCCTTCCGGAAGGAACATGGCGGCGTCCCCTTCCTGAACCTCGACTACGACGGCTTCCAGGACAGCAGCCGGGAAACCAAGATCCGGGCGTTCATGGCGCAGGTGAAGGAACGGCACCGGCTGCGGGCTGCGCGGCAGCAGGCTGCCGCGTAACCTCGCTGTCTGCGTCCCCCGAGTCGCCTGGTTTCAGCGGCAAGCCCTGCGCCGCCCGCCGCTCCCCTCCGGCGAGACCTCGCTCACACGACAATTGAGACGAGGACTTGGGTCCCCTCCCCGTTCCCTTCGGTCCACTGCCCTCTGTCGGAGTCGCTTGCCGGTGTGGGCGCGGGTTCCCGCCAATGGAGTCCATAGCCGACCACTTGACGCCAGAACTTCCCGAGCGTATAATATGCACTCCACTTTCGTCCAAAGCGCGGAGTGCCTCCCACGATGGCGATCAGCCGATCCACAAGCGGCAACGACGACGTGAGTCCCCAGTGTTGCGAACTCGCGTCCTTGGACCAGCTTTCGGCAGGCGGCGGGGAGCTTACGCCAACGCATCTGTTTCTAGGCAAGTTCCGGCGTAGCATTGCAGGTACGCGGTTTCTCCTGCCGCCGCCTTGGGTGCCGGTGGTGGGATCTTCTGCGCGCTGGCTCTATGCCTTCGACCTCTTGGAGTTGCCCGAGGTGATCTGCCTGACAACGGAGCAGTTTGTCGCCCAACGACTGCTGCCGGTTCTGAGCATTCCGAGGGATGAACCGGGCGCGCTGCTGGTGACCGCCAACCGCGCCTCGAAGTACCGGCCGGTTCCCTTGGATGCTCAACATCGGGTGAACTTGACCGAAGCCAGTGAGACCTTTCTTGGGGCCGATCCCGGCTGCCCGGTGTCTGTCGTCTTGTACGGCGGCGGAGACCATCTGGGCATGTGCGAGGAATCGAAGTTCGGCACCGTTGAGCGACGTTTGGAGCAGGAGGAGGCGAAGCTATCGAGGTGGCTTCAGCGCGGAGCTGCGGGACCCGAAGCTGACTGATCGTGGCTGACCGTCGCGCGCAGTGCGCAGTCCATTGGGAGGTCGTCCAGATGCAGTACGTGAATTACGCCATCACGGAGACTGGGGCCCCACTCACTACGACGGCGGCACTGGGCCGCAGCCCGCGGCCGCGGCGGCAGGCCCGGCCCGCCACTGCGAGCGACCCGCTCTCCGCCGGCGCCGGGAGCGCCACCGTGGTCGAGTCGCCGATCGACCCTCACCTGCGCGCTGTCTGCCAGCAGTTTGCGTTACGACAAGTGCGGCTACCGCAAGGAGAGGTTGACTTGGACGCCCTGGTGGGGAGTGTTGTGGAGACCTCGGTGGACTCTGTCCTGCGCATTCTCCGGCACCTCTTGCGAGAGACGCTGCCGGTCGCTGCGCCGCCCCCCATCGCCGTGGTCCGCGACGCGGCCGGGCAGCCAAGTGAGTACCGCTGCAGAGGATTCGCGTTGCCGAGGGGGCGCGCCGGAGATCAGTGGGAGATCATGCGCGTCCTCGTCGACAGCCGGGGCGCGCCTCGAACTGTCAAGGACCTGCAGCAGGCTGTAGATGGGAGCCGGATCCCTGGCCGGGAGAAGGTGATCCGGACGCGCCTGGCCGAACTCAGCCGTCGCTTCCCCAACGCGATCATCGCGGAGACGGTGTCGGGCGAACGCGAGAAACGCTACCGGCTCGTAGCCGAGGTTGTAGAGACACAGACCGGGACTCGCCATTCCGCGGCGGGTACTCAACACGCTGGGAGAGAGGGACAGGCATGAAGATCGCTTTGCAGTTAGGGCTGATTCCGGGCGCTACCGTCGCCGACAAGCAGGAGTGGGCAGCAGACAACGGCGTGGAAGGGATCGAGATCAGCGCCGGCGGCTATCCGCCCGATAGGCTTGATGACGCTCGGCGTGATTTCGAGGACAGCCCCGTGCCAATGACCACGGTCTGCGGCAACCCTTCGTTCGACTTCCTCGACCCGGATCCGGCCAAGCGCCGCGCGAGCCTCGATCAGTGCAAGCAGTACCTGAGGCTGTGTGGCGAGATGGGCGCCGTCGGGCAGATCGTCCCGCCGATCTTCGGCCCGCCCAGAATCCCGGACCTCTCGCCGCTGGCAGATCCGCTCAAGCTGGAGAAGGACCTGCTGGTCCTGCTGTGCAAGGAACTCGGCGACGTGGCCCAGGAAGCTGGCACGTTGCTGCTCCTGGAACCTCTGAACCGCTACGAGCAGCACCTGCTGCGGAAGCAGTCCGACGGTGTGGAGATCATCGAGCGGTGCGGCCATCCGGCCGTGGCGCTGATCTCCGACTTCTTTCACATGCACATCGAGGAGACCTCGACCCCTGACGCCCTCCGGGCTGCGGGTGCGCACGTCAAGCACATGCACCTGGCCGACAACACCCGCCTCGAGCCGGGCACCGGCGATATTGACTACGTCGCCGCGTTCAAGGCACTAAAGGAGATCGGCTTCGACGGGTACATGGCGTACGAGTGCGGGATCTCCGGTCCCGATCCGGAAGCCTCCGTGAAGAAGAGCTTGGCGTACCTGCGAGAGTGTCTCGCCAAGGCATAGGCCCTCACTGCCCGCTTCCCGGATCTGCTCCGCTCGCCTACGGCTATCGTGGCGTGACCCGTGGCCAGTGTAGTTCGAGACCTTGGGCTGTCAACTCCCGCTGGAAGTCTGTCCGGAGCTCGGGCGTGTTCCGCACTTGCCGCGGGCGGAGGTCCCGTCGGTGGCAGAACGCCGCCAGCGCCCCTGCCGCTTCGCCGAGGTTCCACTCGACCGGATGGAGGCGGTAGCAGCCGTTGGTGAGGTGGGTGACCCCGAGGTTCTTGCAGGCAGGGAGGAGGTTCTCCGCGCGGACGGGGATCAGCGCGCCCAGGGGGATCTGGAAGGGCAGGGAGCTGAAGTCGATGTAGTTGTCGCCGCCGGTGCTGGGGTGGAGGTCGAGGCGGTAGCTGCCGACGCCGACAGTGTCGGCGAAGCATGTCGCGCGGACCTCCTCGCGGCCCAGTCCCGTTTGCTCCATTCGAGCGTCGGTGCCGACGTGCAACTCGGTTACGGTCACCTCGGCGCGGATTCGCCGTGACTCACGGACGTAGGGGTACTTCGCCAAGCCGTCGGCTGTGCCGACCACGTCCGGCCGCAGGTGCAGACCCGGCCAGCCGCTGCCACCGTCGGGGCGCGGCGCCTCGGTCTGAAGCCAGTACAGGAAGCTCAGGCTCAATTGCTTCGCGCGACGGAGATGTGCCGCGGCTTCTTCTTCGCCGACCTCGCACAGGTTCCCGAGCCAGTAGTCGGTCTGCGGCCAGTTGACGAGGCAGAGGTCGCTGGCGCGTTCGCCCGCGCTGAAGTTCGCGCAGGCGGCGATTCGCCGGTACGTCCAGAGGTTGAGACCCGCGGTGGCGCCGCCCTCGGGGTCGAACACCAGGTCACGCGGCTCCAGCGTCTGCGGGTGCGACATGACCCAACTGAACAGCTTGCCCGGCCAGGCCGGAGTCAACTCCGGGAGGTAGTCGCGCCAGAAGTCGTACTCGGCCGGCTTGTCGAGGGTGTGGTCCTCGCCGGGCAGGTGCTCGACGGCGAAGCAACAGGTGAACGCCTGCACGTTGTCCGGCTGGGATTCCGTCGGCGCGTGCGGCTCGCCGGTGTCAAACTGAGCCTCGAAGCCGGTCACGTACTCGGTTCCGGTGAGCGGCAGCAGGTCGCCGAGTTCGGTGGCGTCGAGGAAGCAGGGCGCGGTCAGGCCAAGGCGCTCGGGGGAAGCGGCGAGGGCGTGACCGGAAAGCGCACCCGGTGCGCCGCTGCACCGCACCGTAACGGAGCGGACATAGTCGCTCTCGGTCTCGGCGGCGACCGCCTTGACGTTATGCATGAGGGTGATCCGCCCGTCGCTGACGTAAGGCGCCAGCATCTCGTGCAGCACTGCCAGCCCGACGCGCGGCTCGTGGCAGAGCCGAGAGACGGAGCCGTTGCCGGGATTGAGGTCCCAGCGCGCGGCAGCTTCGGCCGTCAGTGGGTAGTTGCGGCGGTAGTAGTCGCGCACGCGGTTGCGGTACTCGCGGTAGGTTCGCGTGCAGCCGAACTGTTCGATCCACGGGTGCTCGTCGGGCGGCACGGCCTGCTGGGTGAGCTGGCCGCCGATCCACTCGGTCTCTTCGGTCAGCACAACCTTGAGCCCTTGCTTGGCCGCGGCCAGCGCTGCAGCGCACCCTCCAACCCCGCCTCCGATGACCGCGACGTCGCAAGCCAGTTCCTTCACGTGAGTTCCCTTCAGTTACAGGATCGTGCGGCTCAGCAGCGGCCACAGCAAGCGCAGACCGAGAAAGATGGTGACGAACCCGCCCAGATCAAACAGCACTCCGGCGCGAATCATCTTGCGGATGGGCACCAGCCCGGAACCGTAGACGATAGCATTGGGGGGCGTCGACACCGGTAGCATGAAGCCGAAACTGGCGCCGAAGCACGCCCCCAGCGCGGGCGGCAGTGGATCGATGCCGGCGGTATTGGCGATAGCGATCACCACGGGAATCACCATGTTAGCCGAGGCAGTGTTAGACGCCGCCTCGCTGACGATGATGCCCATCGCGATGGCCGCTGCGGTGATGCCCCACAGGCCTTCGGCACCCGTCAGGTGCATGATCCCCTTGCCCAGTGCCTCGGCGAGCCCCGTCTGGAACATGAGCGTGCCCATGGTCAGTCCGCCGCCGAAGAGCAGGATCGTGCCCCAGTCGATGCAGGCCGCCTCTTTCCAGTCCAGCGTGAACTCGCGCCGGCGCCAGCAGATGGGCAAGGCGAAGAGCAGCGACGCGGCCAACACGGCGCTGACAGCTTCCGGGAAGCTCGACTCGAACCACTTGTGTGGTGGCGAGTTGTTACCGCATACCAAGGCGACGCCGCCGGGCACAACCCACAGCGTCACCGCCACAAGAAAGGCGACTAAGGTGTTGCGTTGTCCGGGCGTCCAGCGCCCCAGGTTGGCGCGTTGCTGCCGAACGAACTCCGCCATGCCGATCAGCTTCCCCGCTCCGGTGGGATGCAGCCAGTTCATGATCACGAACAGGTACACGAACATCAACAGCACCAACGGCATCGCCAGTATCATCCAGTGGACGAAGTCAATGTTGGTGCCGGTGTACTCCCGCAGCATGGCGATGCCGATGAGGTTGGGCGGCGTCCCGACAGGCGTGGCAATGCCGCCGACCGAAGCGCCGTAAGCAACCATGAGCAGCAGCCCCGTGGCGTAAGGGCGGGAGGTGAGTGGCCCGGAGTCGTCCTCGTGCCGCCCGCGGGCCTGCTCGATGGCGGCCAGCAGCCCAACTGCGATGGGCAGCATCATCGCCGTAGTTGCGGTGTTGCTCACCCACATGGACAGGACGACGCACGCCAGACCCAAAGCGAGGAGCACGCGCTTTGGGTCGCCCCGGAGTGACCTCAAGGAGAGGATCGCCAGCGCGAACCGCCGGTCGAGGCCGTGCACAACCATCGCGCGGGCAATCAGGAAGCTGCCGATGAACAGGAAGATGAGCGGGTGCGCAAACGGAGCGAACGCCTCCTTGGCACCTGCTACCTGGAACACGGCGCAGAGCGCGGCACCGAGAACGGCGGTCACGGGCAGCGGAATCGCCTCGGTGACCCAGTAGACAAGCACAAAGACCAGGATCCCGGAGAGCCGGGCGGCGTCGCTCGGCAACCGGCCGGCCACCAGCGCCCAGACGACGATGCCGGCGACTGGGCCGAGGAACAGCCCGACGGTGTGGCGCCTGCGCTCGAACTGCTCTTTGCGGGCGGAGAGGACTTCGAGGGGTTCGGAGTTGTGGGACTGGGGCATTTCCACTCTCCCTGAGAGGGCGGCGCGGACCGTGGCCCCCTCAACTGCGTGGCCGCCGGGCAAGCCTTGACGCCATAGAGTATTCGCAGCGGGAGGCCGGTCTCCTTGCGTCGGATGGGCTAAAATCTGGGGCAGATGGTGCGAGCTGATGACGGAATGAAACTGGGAGTTCTATGAGCGCTGGGAAGACAAGTGCCCCGTTCGGGGGAATGCGCTGACGTGGCTCTCATGACCACCATGGGGTCGTCCGGCCAGCGCGTGTCCCTCCGCGCCGTCCTCCTCGGGCTACTGCTGATCCCCCCCACCGACTGGTGGCTCCAGCAGATCGAGTATGTCCGCTACTCCGACACGCCGACGATTCCGGCATTGTTCTTCCACTGTGTGGCATTGCTCTTCGTGCTGGTTGGGCTGAACCGCGTGCTGCAACGCCTCGTGCCGCGGTGGGCATTCAGCCGTGGCGAACTGCTGACGATCTACTCGGTCCAGGTGCTCGGGAGCAACCTGGCGGGGCACGATCAACTGCAGATCCTGTTCACTACACTCATCTGGGTCCGGCATGGCGCGCGGACGGAGAACCGGTGGAACGAGCTGATCGAGCCGTATCTGCCGTCGCGAGTGATGCCGCCGGAGTCCACCGTGCGCCCGGCGCTGCAGGGCGGCTTTTCGCTCTACGAAGACGGCAACGTCTGGGCGTGGCTGCCCTCGCTCGCCATGTGGACGTTGTTCGTGGTCGGGATTGCGCTGGCGATGTTCTGCCTTGTCTCGATTATGCGCAAGCAGTGGGATAACGAGCGGCTGGCCTACCCGCTCTCGGAGATCCCGCTGACGATCACCGACGAGGGGGCGCCGGTTTGGCGGCACACGCCGTTCAAGGTGGCATTCGGGATCGCCTTCGGTCTGCAGATGCTGAACTTGGCGCACGTGCTGGTGCCGGCCTTCCCGCACCTGGACTTGGGGGTCAAGTACTACAGCTCCCAGTTGCCGCCCTGGAACGCCGCTGGCTCGATCCCGATCTGCTACTACCCGTTCGCCGTCGGGATCACGTTCTTGCTGCCGCTGGAGCTGGGGCTGTCCTGCTGGCTCTTCTTCCTGCTGGCCAAGCTCGAGTTGGTGCTGGCCAGCATGGCGGGGTACCGGTCGTGGGACGCGTTCCCGTACGTGTACCAGCAACACACCGGGGCGTACTTCGGCTATGCGCTCTTCGCAGTGTGGGCGGCGCGGCCGCACCTGCAGCGGGCCGGGCGGTGTGCGTTTGGCTCCGGCGACAACGGATACGACTCAGGCGAGCCGCTCCCCTACCGCGTCGCAATGCCAGGGCTGGTTGCCGGGTTGACCTTCATGGTGTGCTTCCTGGCGCTGATCCTGGAGATGCAGTGGTGGGTGGCGGTGGCATACACCCTCATGCTGTTTGCCATCATCCTGACGGTGACGCGCTTGCGGGCAGAGGTTGGGCTGCCAACCATCGAGCTGTATCAGCGCGGCGGCGACGATCTGCTGCGGCGCGTGTTCGGCACGAAGGCGCTTACTTCCCACGACCACGTGGCCAATGCGCTGCTGTTCTTTCTCCACCGAACCCACCGGCAGTTCCCCGCCCAGCACCAGACCCACACGCTCCGGTTGGCGCAGCAGTCGAACGTGTCGCTGCGCGGCTTCGCCTGGGTGATCGTCATCGCGACGGTGGTGGGCACTGTCTGCGCTTTCTGGATGATGCTTCACGTCACCTACGCGACCGGGCTGGGCAGCGCCAAGTTCACCGGCCCGGCGCGGTGGGCGTTCGGCAACGATCCCTGGGCCCGCTGCGCGAACCTGCTGGCCGTCCCTCAGCCGCCCAATGTCTCGATGGGGATCGCCTACGTTGCCGGCGCGGCAATCACCCTGGTCTTTGTCGTGTTGAGGGCAAACTTCCTGTGGTGGCCGCTGCATCCTGCCGGCTACGTTGTCGCGACCAGCACTGCGCTCCAGCGGCTGTGGCTGCCGCTGTTCGCAAGCTGGAGCGTGAAGACGCTGATCCTGCGCTACGGCGGGTTGCGGGCCTACCAGCGCGCCCTGCCATTCTTCGTCGGGTTGGTGTATGGTGAATTCAGCGCGGGGCTGCTGCGGACGCTGATCGATTTGGCGTTCAAGCTCTACCTGCCGGTGGATTCGGGGATCGGGGGGCTGTGAGCGGGGCGGCGAACATCGAGCATCGAACAGTGAACATCGAGGGCTGAAGGGCGAACGGCCAACTAACAAGTCGCAACGCTCAACTGCCAGCTCTCAACTGCGAACCCTCAATATGCAAGGCTCTGCGTTCCGCCGGTCACGCCGGCTGTTTCTGTCGTCCCTGGGGTCCTTTGTTGTCCTTGCGTCCTGCTGCTCTGTGCCGCTGCAGGCTGCGCCTGTGGCCAGCTTGGTGGTCATCATCAGCTTCGACGGGCTGCGGCCGGATGCCATCGCCAAGGCCAGCACGCCGGTCCTTGACTTGCTCGTGAAGGAGGGAGCGCACACCTGGAATGCGCAGACGGTGCTCCCGAGCATCACCCTGGTCTCGCATGCGTCCATGCTCACCGGGGTGGAGCCCTCACGCCACGGAATCACTTCGGACACGGGGACGATCCGGCCGCTCCGGGTACCGACGTGCTTCGAGCTGGCGAAACAGGTCGGCTATCCCACGGCCATGGTTGTTGGCAAGCCCAAGTTCAAGCACTTGGCGAAGCCGGGCACTATCGACTACTTCTCCAACCCCGGCTACTGGGCGAAGGACGTTGCGCGGGTGGCAGTGAAGCGGCTGGCTCAGCAACAGACGGGGCTGATGTTCCTCCACCTCCCCGACCCGGACAGCACGGGCCACAAGTACGGCTGGATGTCCCCGAAGCAGCTCAAGTCCGTCAGTGACTGTGACTCCGCCCTCGGCACCGTGCTGAAAGCCTTGGACGGATACGGCTTGCGCGGGCGCACACTGGTCATTGTGACTGCGGACCACGGCGGGCACGACCGGAAGCACGGCTCCAAGGACCCGCGCGACAGGACCATCCCGTGGATCTGCGCTGGTCCCGGGGTTGGGACCGCCTGCAAGATCCAGGGTCCGGTTTCCACCTGCGATACCGCGGCAACCGCGCTCCACGCTCTGGGCGTCGCGATCCCTTCAGACTGGCAAGGCAAGCCGGTGCTCGAAGCCTTTGAATCACGGAGGTCCGTACGATGAAGCTGAACGCAAGTCAGTTGGTCAAGATCTCAGTCGTCGGCGAGGTGGATAGCCCCTCAGTGGGTGACACACCCTATCGCGTCAGCGCCGACGGGCAGCCGCTCGTCTTGGTCGGCAGCGGCGGGATCACCTACAACGTCCGAGTCGGCGACTCCGTCGCCGGCTGGAAGGCTGACCACGTGGAGCCAGGGGTCAGCCTGAAGAACAGCAACAACAACGCCAACGGCGCGCTGAACCTGTACGCGTGCGTCGGCAACGAAGCGACGGTCATCTCGGGCGACGCGAAGAAGGCGAAAGGCGTCGTCACCGGCAAGCACGGCGGCATCGAGCACCTGCTGATCGACTTCCCGCCGGCGACGCTGGACAAGCTCGCCATCGGCGACAAGATCCAGGTGAAAGCCGAAGGCGTCGGGCTGGAGATCCTGGACGCGCCCGAGGTCAAGGTGATGAACTGCTCGCCATCGCTGCTGCGGAAGTGGGGCGTCCGCCAAGTCGGCGGCAAGCTCCGCGTCCCGGTGACCCACAAGGTGCCGGCGGCCATCATGGGCAGCGGCCTGGGCTCCAGCCACACCTACCGCGGTGACTACGACATCCAGATGTTCGACGCGGCCACCGTGACGGAGCACGGGCTCGGCACCCTCCGCTTCGGCGACTTCGTGGCGATCCTCGACGCCGACCACTCCTTCGGCCGCATCTACAGGCAAGGCGCCGTC
>Ga0210004_1000145_pt1 | contig 39054 bp, 40 predicted proteins | sample CryGey13umfilter_FD_185450 | JGI IMG/M metagenome (GOLD analysis project Ga0210004, IMG submission 185450) | Groundwater microbial communities from aquifer in Utah, USA - Crystal Geyser 4/8/14 3 um filter (SPAdes) (version 3) | ecosystem: Environmental > Aquatic > Deep subsurface > Groundwater...
AATAGTTATTATTAAGTCTATTACTTGCTTAGTTTTCAATGATCTCAAACATTATTTAGATGCCTTCAACTCGAAGTATCTCTTAACCTTTTTCAAGGTCTCTTTGTTTGTGGATGGGAATTATAGGGAGTGGTTGCTTAGAAGATTCTTAAAACATTTACAAATTTGTCTAAATCTTTTTTGGATGTTTTTGTTCGTTATCTTTAAGTGTTTCTACAATATATGAGCATACCCTGTTTCAGGTTCCACGGATATACTAATATTACCTTCATTAGTACTAATTAAAGTAATAATACAAGCATTTTCTAAAAGCTTTCCGCTTTTATAACTTGATACATAAGTTTTTACTGAGTCTTCAATTGGTCTTCCTAAATGATCAAATAGAATCCTTTTTGTATTAGCTCCTGTGCACCCGCCAGATAACTGTACATCATCTATATTATAGCTAAGCCCTAAATTCATTTTCTTGTTCGCTCTACTATCCTTAGTTGACAATGTCCCAGAATACCCACCACTAAGATATTGATCACTATTCATTGAATCTTTCGCAATTTCAGATAAATTTGGATTTCCATTCAATGCACTGTCATCAGCAAATATACTATATGCTATTTTTCCATCAGTGTCTAAATCACTAGCTACATTAGAAGAACCAAATATAATTTGCCATCTTTTTTTATACCAGTTAGCATCATTAGCATCAAATTTATCATTAACCATTGATAAATGCTGTGTATATCGTATATGAGAAAGGAGTTGCGTTGCTGCTTCTTGAAGGGGATTTGATCTTGTACTAGGAATAATAGCAGCCGCTAAAATACCAATAACTATTATAACAAAGACCAATTCTAATAGTGTAAATGCTTTTTTCACAAGAGTATCCTCTATAATCAATAATAATATCAAGTATATCGAAAAAAAATAAAATTTAAAATAGAAGAAGTAAAGGAGGAGACTCAGAGAAATTGAATCCTCTGAGATTAAAAGTAAGTTAAAATTTTCACCTACAAAATTTAGCTTTTTAGGTAGTAATTATTAAATCTTCTCTGCTTCTTGCACATCATAGAGTATATCACTCATTGGATGTCGATACATTGGCATTGCAAGGCGTTTTTCATCAAGTACATGACCGATAAATCCGATGCTTCTTCCTACAATAAAGAATGCGTTTAGAGTTCCAGAAGAGATAAATTCATTAATCTCTTCTTCTGAGTAGCCTAATGCTCTCCACATATCTACCATCAAGATACCAATTGTACCATCTACATTAAGAATTAGGTTCTCTTTTTTAGATGTTGTTAATTGCTCAACAGTTAATGCATAGTCAAGAAGTGAAGTCGATGGAAAATGCTCGTTAGCATATTTTTTTAAACCTTCAACTCTTAAGTCTGGATTTTTAAGAGATTTAATACGGTGACCGATACCTGGAATTGGAACACCCTCTTTTTTCATATGATTTAAGAAATCTGCTGGAGAAAGTTTGTTGTCATCAGCATATTTGAAGTACTGTGCCGCACCGTCAATAGCTCCACCAAATCTTGGACCGATTGTTAAAAGTCCAGTTACTAGTGACTCAACAACTGATTTTCCAGCTCTTGCTGTTACTTTTGCATTGTGAGCACCAGAAACTGCAGGACCATGGTCTGCAACAGTTTTGATTACAGTTTCAATAAAATCAGTTGCCCATTTTGGATACTGTTTTTTGAACCATAGCAATGAGACAACATCACCGATTCCTTTCCCTGTATCTGGAGTTGCAAGAGAAGAGATTGGGAAACCTGCATATGTAGCTTCATCGCCTCTATCATCAGAAATCGTACAGATAAACTCTTTAGATTTTCTAACTTTAGGACATACATTCATATCTGGCTCAGCAATTTCAGTGATAACACCATCTGCTTTTAATTTTTCATATACTTCTTTAATCTTGTTTGGAAGCGCATTAAAGCTCTCTGGAACATGCATTCCAGCTTCGGCCATGGCAATATTTTTATATGCTGCTGTTTCTGCATCTGCATTTGCTGAAGCACCTGCATGACCGAACTGAACACCACTACTAAAGTGTTTAGCTATTGTACCGATACACCATGCAATAATCGGTTTAGTGATTCTGCCATCTTTCATAGCTTCAATCACTTTATACTCTTCAGTACCACCTACTTCACCTAGTAAAATCATATATTTTACTTCTGGATTTTTTTCCATTCTTAATAAATTGTCAATAAACACCGAACCAACAAATCTATCTCCACCAATAGCAACACCTTCAGCAATACCATCAGCATTAATTGCGATTATGTTAGAAAGTTCATTAAAGAGACCACCTGAACGCGTCACAAGTCCACATGAACCTGTACGATGTAGTTTTGATTGAACAATGTTTTCAATTGTTCCACCAATATTTGCTATTTTAAATGCACCAGGAGCGATTGCACCAACAGTTGCTGGTCCGATTACTGTAACATTTTTATTTCTTGCAAATTCATTCATTCCACGAGCTAATCTCTCAGGAATACCCTCAGCTGTAATCATAATTGAACTGAAACCACCAAGGTTTAAAGCTTCCATTGTTACATCATAAGCAGTTCTAAAAGATGCAAAGTTTAAAAGTACATCAGCTTGAGGCTGAGCAGCTTTTGCGGCAGCTGTAGTTTTAAACAGAGGAATCATAATTTCATCCGGTCCATAGAAAAACTTCTCAAATTTATTACCACTAGTTGGTGCTACAATTGCAGCTACCGAAGGTGTTTTTCTTTTGATTGTATAATCATAATCCAACATTCTCTGAATTGCAGTTGTATTGTTATTCCAAAAAATTGCTTGTGTATCTTTAGTATATAATTTATCCATTTCTATCCCCTACTTCTCTAGTGCCATACGCACAATATCTGTTACGTGTGTTTCTGGTCCATAAACTTCAATATAAAGGCCAAGTCTATCTGCTGCTTCTTTAATATCTTTTAGACCTTTTTCATAGTTTGGTCCACCACGGCGAACATAAATTTTAGTATTATGTGCTTTCATTTTTTCAGCATTTTCTTCAAAAGACTGAATAATACCTGTGAATGTTTTTGCTACGTCAGTAAAGTTAGCGATCGCTCCACCGATAATTAAGAGTTTATCTTTTCCATGTGGGTCTTTATGTCTTGTCATAAGGTCTATAACAGTATCCGCATAAAATTTAGTTTCTCCAGTTGTAGGACCTCCAGAGTATTCACCATAGTTTGCTAAATCACTAATACTTCCACCATTCGCTTCGGCATAGTCAGCAATCGTATCAGCATAAACAACTGAAGCACCACCACCAGCAACCATAGTCCAAATTCTTCCCATTGGGTTCAATACTGTAAGCTTAAGTGAAGCTCCTGATTTGCTATCTGCATCTGCAATAGCTTTCTCTTCAGGAGATTGGTCTTCCATACCAAATGCTGTTGGATATTCTATATCTCCCCAAGTATCTTTCATCATAAAACCTGCAGTGTCATCTAATCTTGCCACGAGGTCTAAGATAGCCATATCGTTATTTTCTAACATTACGATTGGATTGATTTCTAGATATGCAAAGTTCATATCTCTATAAAATTTAAAGAATTGAATTGCAAAAGAAGCAAATGCTGTTTTATTTGCAGCAGGAATATCTGATGGGATATTTGCACGTACTGCATGCTCCATGTCTGCATCACTCATAGATATTGGAACAGCTACTTCAATAACTTTTTCATCCCACCCCTCTTCAACTTCCATTCCACCTTCAGCTGACATGTAAAGAACATCATCTTCACCAACTGTAGTTGCAGAAATATAGTACTCTTGTTCTTGAGAGTGTGGAGTAAACGGCTCTACTATATAGTGAGTTAAAATTCCAGTTTGTCCTGATAATAGCGTAGTATTATGAGCAGATTTTTCATCAATCCACTTAGCAGCTTGTGCCAAAGTCACATCACCAGGTTTTTTGTCTTTAAAGAGTACTAAATCGTTTTTACCTCTTTTACCAAAAAGCATATCTGGTTTAGCAACGAGTGCTTCTTGTCTTAGCCATTCAAAACCATGCTTGTTGGCAATCTCCAACAATTCTGCTCCGCTACTCACTAGAACAGATTTAAATCCATAATGAAATCCACTAAAATAATTTTCCCACTGCTTAGAAAATAATGCTTTACCATCATATTCACGTATCGCTTTTTGAGCCATTGAAACTTCCTACTTTAATTTTGTGGCTAATGTTAACATATCTTATTTCATTTATATCTTCAGTTTATAGTTCTTTGAAAATAGTTCTACTTTTTGTTTATTTTTGTAACATATCCTACATAGAGTGGCTTATTTATGTAACTAATTGTTACAACTTCTTCATCTGCTGCTTCACTTTGGTTTTCAGATAGACGATTTTGCTCGCATTCAGAGACTCCATAAAATCTCAATCTTTTTAACATCTTCTCCTCAGTACTAATGCAATCTATTCCTCTACTTTTAAGTTCTACTGCCAACTCTTTTGCTATATGCATATTGTAAGCAAAATGTTTTTCAGGATTATCTATAAGTAGATAGAGCTCTTTATTGAAAAGCACAACTAAGCTATTTAAAAATAAGAAACTCAATGAAATGATAAATATACTTCTGTATTTTGTTCTAAACATTTTTAATCTCACTCTATAAGATGAGTAAAATGTTTGCGCTGCGAGGGGTAATGAGAGAATCAAGTACGGAGCAAAGTATTCTAAGTATATTCTTTGTCTAAAAGATAAAATCAGAGAAACAACAAGTACAATAGAAGAGATAAACCACAAAATATCCATATCTTTCGCTAAATACCTTCTGTAAAGCACATAGAAGATATAGATAAAGATGATTGGAGTAAAGATTGCGGCATACACAGCCAGTGAGTCTAAAAAATGACCCTTAGGAAGACCTTCTGTATTGATGCCATAGGTGTACATGGATATACTAAAGAGCATTGTATTAAGTAGAAAAAAGTTTTTATCTTTTTTATAGAGTGCATACATAATAAGTGCAAAAAAGAGGTACATAAAACCACCCTCAACAATCGCGAAAAAGATCAAGAGCGAATATATATATTTTTGCGTGCAGTTTTCATAGACATATACAAAGAGCAATAAGCCAAAGATTACAAAACCTGCACCATTTACAACCAAGGCTGAACTCATCACGCCAGGCAAGAGAACAAAAATAAGGATAAGCCAAAGTCTATTCTCTTCACGCGCTATATATTTTTTTGAGATTGTGTATAATAAAATGACACTCAGAAGATGAAAAATAATCATCGGAACTCTTAAAGCAAAGTCGTTAGAGCCAAAGATACTGAGGGAGCCTTTTATAATTAATTGTAAAAAAGAGAAGTTATCATAAAGAAGCGTTGCTTCAGGGTATGAGATGGAGAGTTCGGAAGTTTGTACAAAAAGTATAAAAGCATCTATCCCAATTATAAGGGATAAGATGAGTCTGTATTTCATAATTTTAGAAAGTTATCTATTATTTCATGACCATATTCACTCATAATAGACTCTGGATGAAATTGTACCCCATAGATATCTCGGTCTTTAATTTTCAAGGCCATTATCTCATTGTCATCTTCACTAAAAGCTGTAGCTTCTACCGCTTGAGGCAATGTATCTTTTTTTACAATCAAAGAGTGATATCTTGTAGCTATAAACTCCTGAGGCAGGTTTTTAAATATTTGAGACTCGCCAACGCGTTTCATTTTCGATGTTTTGCCATGCATCATATTTTTTGCACGAACAACTTCTGCTCCAAAAACTTGAGCGATACACTGATGACCAAGGCATATCCCAAGAATTGGAACCGTGTCTTTAAAATACTCTATAAGTTCGAGTGTAATACCTGCTTCATCTGGAGAGGCTGGACCAGGAGAGATTATAATCTTTTCAGGATGGAGTGCTTCTATCTCTTTTACACTCAGCTCATCGTTTCTTACTATTTTTAAATCCGCGCCTAACTCTCTACAGTATTGAACGATATTGTATGTAAAGCTGTCATAATTATCAATCATTAAAATCATTTTGTATTTTTTCCTAAATAGCTTGTAAATTAGCTCGTATTATACCTATAATCAAATTTATCATCTATTAATGTTCAATTTCCAATTTAACAAAAATAGTTCTTGTCTCTTTTTGATTCATTATAATTATATTAAAAATAATATATAACTTTTAGCCTTTAAATAGAAGTGGTGTATAATTACACTATGAATAACTATATAAATGCACTTAGAGAACACAACTTAAAAGCAACTCCGCAAAGGTTGGCTATTGCTGACATTTTGCATACAAAGGGGCATATAGCTATAGAACCTCTTTATGAAGTGATGCTCAAAAAATTCAGCTCTATCTCCCTTGCAACCATTTACAAAAATATAAATCTAATGGTGGCGAACTCTTTTATCCAAGAGGTGAAGATTCCACATGCCAAAAGTCTCTATGAGTTAACAAAAGATGCACACTCTCATCTCCTATGTCAAAAGTGTGGGGAAGTCACTGATATTACTGTGGATTTAAATAGTGTAATCAGTAGTGCCTCGCAAAAAAGTCAATTTAAAATAGAAAAATTAGACTTAGTTCTCTCAGGATTATGTAAAAACTGCCAATAATAAACTGGCAGTTATGGCAATATTTCCACATGCCAAATCAAACTTCATTATAGTTTTACAAATATATTCCAAACTTACAAAATAATCCCCTCTTTTTAATAACCTCTCAGCACTATTTTTGTATAATCCCTTATCAATTTTCCAAGAAGGAACCCCATGCGTGGTTATAAGATTTTTGCTGGTAGTTCAAGTCGTGAGTTTGCAAAAGAGATTTGCCAAATATTAGATGTTCCATTAGCGCAAGCTGATGTCAAAAAGTTCAGTGATGGTGAGATTTCAGTTCAGATAGCTGAAAGTGTTCGTGGTCGTGATGTCTTTATCATTCAAAGTACAGGAGCGCCTTCAAATGACAACTTGATGGAGTTACTCATCATGACAGATGCGCTTCGTCGTTCATCTGCTTCAAGTATTACAGCAGTGGTACCTTACTACGGATATGCGCGTCAAGATAGAAAAGCTGCACCACGTGTTCCTATTACTGCAAGATTAGTCGCAGATATGTATGAAACTGCGGGGATTAATAGAGTAGTAACTATAGATTTACATGCTGGACAAATCCAAGGTTTTTTCAATATTCCTGTGGATAATCTTTATGGTTCTCTTACATTTGAGACCTATATCAAAAGTAAAAACCTTAAAAATCCTGTGATTGCTTCTCCTGATATTGGAGGCGTTGCTCGTGCACGTTACTTTGCAAACAGAATGGGCTTAGAGATGGTTATCGTTGATAAGCGTCGTGAAAAAGCAAACGAAAGTGAAGTTATGAATATCATCGGTGATGTTGATGGCAAAGATGTTATCATGATTGATGATATGGTTGATACTGCTGGAACTATGGTCAAAGCTGCTACTGCGCTCAAAAACTGTGGTGCAACTTCCGTTATGGCATGTGCAACGCACGCTGTTTTAAGTGGAAAAGCGTATGAAAACCTAGAGCTTGGTGAATTGGATGAACTTATTGTTACAAATACACTCGAATCCAAACCACATAAAAAAATCAAAGTTTTAACTGTTGCTCCTCTCTTTGCTGAAGTTATACGCAGAGTTTATCACAACGAAAGTGTTAATTCACTTTTCTCATAATCTAAGGGTAGTTATTGAAAAACATTAGAAACTTCTCTATTATTGCCCATATTGATCATGGGAAAAGTACGCTTGCAGATAGAATCATACAAGAGTGTGGTTCGGTAAGTGAACGCGAGCTTAAAAAGCAGATGATGGACACTATGGACATCGAGCAAGAGCGAGGAATCACTATTAAAGCACAAAGTGTCCGACTTGATTATGTCAAAGATGGACAGCACTATATTCTCAACCTTATCGACACTCCTGGCCACGTAGATTTCTCTTATGAAGTGAGTAAGTCTCTCGCTTCAAGTGATGGTGCTCTTCTAATTGTAGATGCGGCGCAGGGTGTTGAAGCACAAACTATTGCGAATGTTTATCTTGCAATGGAGAACAATCTTGAACTTATACCTGTTATCAATAAAATAGATTTACCAGCAGCAGACCCAATCAAAGTTGCAGAAGAGATTGAGACAAGTATTGGTATTGATGCAACTGATGCTTGTTTAGTCTCTGCAAAAACAGGAGTTGGCATTCGTGAGCTTATCGATGCGATTGTAGATAGAATCCCTGCCCCTGTTGGGAATCCTGAGGCAACGACAAAAGCCATTATTTATGACTCTTGGTTTGACCAGTATCTAGGTGCACTTGCTCTTGTTCGCGTGTTTGACGGTCAGATTAAAAAGGGTCAGAACATCCAACTCATGAGCAATCTTGAAGAACATCAGATTTTAGATTTGATGTACCCTCATCCACTCAAACGTATAAAAACGAACACAATAGGATGTGGTGAAATTGGTATCGTCGTTCTTGGACTCAAAGAGGTAAGTGTCATCAATGTTGGAGACACAATCACAGATGCAAAAAATCCTGCGCTTGAACCTGTTGGAAGATATGAACCTGCGAAGCCATTCGTTTTTGCAGGTATCTATCCAATAGATACAGATGAGTTTGAAAACTTACGCGATGCGCTTGATAAGCTACGATTAAATGATAGCTCTTTATCGTATGAACCAGAGACTTCTATGGCGCTAGGTTTTGGTTTTCGTGTTGGATTTTTGGGAATGCTTCACATGGAAGTTATCAAAGAGAGACTTGAACGCGAGTTTAACCTTGATTTAATCGCTTCTGCGCCCTCGGTTATCTACCAAGTCTATCTAAACAATGGTGATAAAATCGATGTTCAAAATCCATCTCAGCTTCCAGAGGTCAATAAAATTGACCGTATTGAAGAGCCTTATGTAAGAGCTACTGTAATTACTCCGAGTGATTACCTTGGCAATATCATCACTCTGCTCATTAACAAAAGAGGAATCCAAACAAAAATGACCTATCTTAATGAGAATAGAGTTATGCTTGAGTATGAGATTCCTATGAATGAGATTGTTATGGACTTTTACGACACTTTAAAGTCCATCTCAAAAGGGTATGCTTCTTTTGACTATGAACCCATAGAGTTCAGAGTTGGCGACCTTGTGAAACTTGACATAAAAGTAGCAGGAGAAGCAGTCGATGCACTCAGCATAGTTGTTCCTCGAACACAAGCACTTGCCCGTGGTCGTGTTTTAGTTAAAAACATGAAAGAGCTTATCCCACGTCAACTTTTTGAAGTTGCAGTGCAAGCCTCTTTAGGCTCACAAGTTATAGCGCGTGAAACTGTAAAATCTATGGGGAAAAATGTTACTGCCAAATGTTATGGTGGAGATATTACCCGTAAAAGAAAACTACTAGAAAAACAGAAAGCTGGTAAAAAAAGAATGAAGTCCATCGGAAAAGTGCAGCTTCCTCAAGAAGCATTTATGTCCGTTCTTAAAATGGACTAGAAATGAAACTTATAAATGCTTCTCTTTGCGATAGCAAAAGCTTTAGTGAGATGAATTGCTGTGGGTACTTGTTCCCACAGCAAGAAGAAAAAACAATAGACTTTATGTCCGTTCTTAAAATGGACTAAGAGAGAGACGATGCGATGTCTGTTGTGTGAGAGTTTGTCTTTCACACACATCTGTCAAGCGTGCCAAGAAAGCTTTTTAACACCCTCCATCTATAAACGAAAAATCCTTAACAACATAGAAGTACTCTCTTTTTACAAATATCAAGATATAAAGAAACTGCTTCATACAAAACATACAGATTTAGGCTACTACATTTACAAAATACTCGCGCAAAACAGTTTAAAAAAATTTGCACAACAATTTGAGTTTCCACATGCCATACCTTCTATAGCCATTGATGACAAAACAGAGAGTGGTTACGCACATACAGCCATACTCAACAAATCTCTAAAAAGTAAAAATATAAAACCTCTCTACAATAAATTAAGAGCCAAAAACAGTATCTCTTACTCTGGTAAAAGCAAAGAGTTTAGACTCCTCAACCCAAGAGAGTTTGAGCTTCAATTCTTCGAAGGTGAGGATGTGATTTTAGTCGATGACATTATCACAACTGGTGCAACATTTACACAGGCTATTCAAACAATGCAGAGAAATAATAAAAATACTCTTTTTTGCCTCGCTTTAGCAGATGTAAGTCAAAAATAGAGTTTTATAAAATAGTTTAAAGAGAGTTGTGTTATCTTTGCCCATGAAAAAAATAGTAGCACTCTTTTTCCCCTTCCTCCTCTATGCAAATATGCTTCAAGTCGGTGATGAGATAACCCAAGTCACACTCCACTCGCAACATAATCAAGAGTATAAGCTCATAAAAGATGGCATGTGGATTATCTCTTGGGACAAAGAGAGCACAAGCGTTGCAAACAGATATTTTGAGAAATTCCACATGCCAAAGGGTGTCAACTTTTTAGTGGATGCTTCTCAAGTTCCCTCAGGGATTTTAAATCTTTTTGTATTGCCAAAGATGCAAAAGTACAAACACCCTATCCTTATGAGTTATGATGAAGCATTTAATTTAACGCTTGCCTACAAAGAGGATTGTCTCACAGTTTTATATCTCAAAAATAGAAAAATCACTCAGATAAAGTATCCGCAAACGCAAGAGGATTTAAAAAAGATTCTTAAGTAGGTTTGTAACCTCTTTTTGAATCACCTCTCCCGTTTTAGACTCCATTAGCTTTTTCAAGTCCACATTTACAGCAGGTGAAGCGACATCTCCTTTGAGATTTACATTGATAGGATACTCATTTGCTACAATCTCTACACTTGCATCCATCTTTTTCGTCTTAGAGTTTAGTTTTGCATCTTTGGACTTTATGGAGGATTTATTTGATTGCAAATCGAGACTTGCGACAATCATCTCTTTATCTATATCTGCATTGACTCCACCTTTGAAACGCTCAACATAGAGATCACTCTTTGCATATTTTTTAATAAGGTCAAGCGCTTGATTTTTCGTAAAAGCACCCTCTACTAAATCACCCTTGAGTTTTCCACTTTGACTTTGTAGATTATAATCCAAAGTTGCATTGAGAGATGCCTTAAATATCTCAGGATAGGTCAAGATACGAAGTGTTTGAACTGTCTGCACAGAGTTTATATCCGCATGAAAATCATCATTGTGAAGTTTAGCCTCTACAACTCCACCAGCCACTTTAGAGTGCATGCTTAACTCTAAATCTTTCGCCTTTTTCAACACCCCATCCACAGATAGGCTTCCGTTTAAATGGCGCTGTGATACAAAATAGAGCTTATCAAGGTTATGTATTTTAGTTGCATAATCACTCTGAATACTTCCCTCTTTGATGTTTAATCTTACATTTTCAATATCTAAATTTGCTAAAGAGGAGATAAGATTGAGTTTCGTATCTACAAAGTCTCCATTGAGTTTTGTAAAGCTTGCTAGTTTAAATGAAGTGCCAGGCATAGGCGTTTTAAATTCAAAAGCTTCAGTTAAATATTTAGAATCTACAACTCCGTTCTCTATCCCTGCCTTGACTACTCCTTTAAGATTTCCAACTTTTGCATCACTTATGTCAACATCTAAAGAGAGAGTTCCATCTGCATAATGCGGCTGATTTATCATATAGAGGAGGTTCTCTAGCTGTAAATCTTTCATCTTAAGGTTCATCTTCTGTGGAGCGAAATCTTTAAGCGTCATTTTAAAAGAAGTATCAGATCCAGCAAAATCAGTTACGCCATCGACTAGCATCTGACTTTTCCCACCTTTTACTTTACCGCTAAGTTTCATAGCTCCTCGTATATCTGCACCTGTCATTGGCTTGAAAAGTGCCAACTCTTTTACATCGATACTATACTTTATATCTGTATCTAAAGGTTCAGGGATTATCTTTCCTGATGATGTGATTTTTGCTAAGTTTGAACTAAGTAAGTAGCTATAATCTACATCATCGCCTTTGAGCTTCGCATCTAGTTTCATACTAAACTCTGTATTTGGTATCTTCAGGGCGAACTCTTTTGCCATAAGTTTAGTATCTATCTTGCCATTTTTTGTCTCAAGTAGAACATCTCCATCCAGAGCATGTGGAACTATATTTTTAAAGTTGAGCGTGAGATTGAGAGTCGCCTGTGCATACGCTTTTTCGCCACCCATAAAAAGGAGTGTCGCCAAATCAGCCTCTTTTACTTTTGCAATAATAGAAGTAGGGTTAAAATCTTTTAGCTCAACATGATAAGAAGTATCACTTTTTGCAACACTGCTTTTTCCGTCAACTTCTATAAAAGCCAACGTCCCTTTAACTACTCCTTCCGTGAAGAGACTTCCTCGGAGTGGCGCATTTGTGAGTGATTTTAGGCTCTCAAGTTTCTCTAGTTTTACTCTGTATGCCACATTGAATGCTTGAGAAAAGAGAGAGTAATTTCCACTTAAATAGATAATATTGTTTTTATCAAGTTCCAAAACTATTGCAAAACTACTCATATTTAATGCGAATGAGGTAAGTTTACTCTCAAGTTTTGTTTGCTCAATAATTTTCTTTTCTATAACAGGTTGAAGCAGTGAATTGCCAAAAGGAGTAAAGAGAACAACATAAACAGCAGCAACAATACTCACTAAAATTCCAATAAACCAAGCTAAATATTTCATAATCACTCCATCGTTTTTATTATGTAATCATACTAAAAATATCTTTAAATAGATTTTCACTCCCTATTTTAAAGGGTTTTTCTATACTTGATACAGATAGACTAAACTTTGTTAAGCACAAGCACTTAAGCAATACTTGACATTGTTACACTCAATATGTATAATATTGCCATCTTTTTAAAAAAGGAGTCAATAAACTATTATGTCTAAAGAAGAAACAGAACCTCAAAGCCAAGAGGAAAATATAGAACTTACAACAGATGAGGCGGAAGCAGAAGCAGAAGCTGTTGAGAATGAGTTTGATTTACTACAAGAAGAACTCATAGCACTCAAAGATAAGTATGCACGTGTACATGCTGATTTTGATAATATCAAAAAAAGACTCGAACGTGAGAAGTACACAGCACTTGAATATGCAAATGAAAAATTTGCAAAAGATATGATTCCAGTTATGGATTCACTTCAAGGTGCAATTAACTCAGCAAACACGGAAGCTGATAAAGCTGAACTTTTTGATAAGTTAAAAGAGGGGATTGAGCTTACTCATAAGCAGTTCATTACCGCGTTAGAGAGACATGGGGTAACAATGGTTTCTCACGATGCACCATTTGACCCTAACATTCACAATGCAGTACAAGCTGTAGATAGTGACACTGTTGCTTCAGGGCAAATAGTTCAAACTTTTCAAACTGGTTATAAATATAAAGAGAGACCACTGCGTGAGGCAATGGTAATAGTCGCGAATTAGTTCGTAGAAAATAAACAAATAAGAAAAAAGAGACAAGGTGTCGCGGGCTTCCTGCCGAAGGAAACTCAGCGTTAGCGTAGATGGCGGAATTACTTCCGACATCGTGACAAAAGGGAATAAAATGGTTCCCTTAAATTTTTGAAAAAAATTAAAGGATATTAAAATGTCAAAAGTAATAGGTATAGATTTAGGAACAACAAATTCATGTGTAGCAGTTTATGAGGGTGGTGAAGCGAAAATTATCCCAAATAAAGAGGGTAAAAACACAACTCCTTCAGTCGTTGCTTTCACAGATAAAGGTGAGGTTTTAGTAGGAGATCCTGCAAAACGTCAAGCAATCACAAACCCAGATAAAACTATCTCTTCTATTAAGAGAATTATGGGTCTTATGATGAATGAAGAGAACGCAAAAGCAGCGCACGATAAAGTAACTTACAATATCGTAGATAAAGATGGAATGGCTGCTGTAAATGTAGCTGGTAAAGTTTACACTCCACAAGAGATTTCAGCGAAAATTTTAACAAAACTAAAAGAAGATGCGGAAGCGTATATTGGTTCAACTGTAACAGATGCTGTCATTACAGTTCCTGCTTACTTCAATGATGCACAAAGAAAAGCGACAAAAGATGCAGGTACAATCGCAGGTCTTAACGTTCTTCGTATCATTAATGAGCCAACTGCTTCTGCACTTGCGTATGGTTTAGAGAGCAAGTCTGAAGAGAATGTACTTGTGTATGACCTTGGTGGTGGAACATTTGACGTTACAGTATTAGAGATATCTGATGGTACTTTTGAAGTTCTCTCAACGGATGGAAATGCATTCTTAGGTGGAGATGACTTTGATAACAAAATTGTTGATTACCTAAACAGCGAGTTTAAAAATTCTCATGGTATTGATCTTAAAAATGACAAGATGGCACTTCAACGTCTAAAAGATTCTGCAGAAAATGCTAAAAAAGAGTTAAGTTCTGCAACGGAAACTGAAATCAACTTACCATTTATCACTATGACAGAAGCTGGACCACAACATCTTGTTATCAAACTTACGCGTGCGAAGTTTGAAGGTATGATTGAGTCTTTAATCAAAGAGACTATTGACCATATTAAAACTGCAATGAAAGAGTCTGGTTTAGAAAACAGTCAAATCAAAGAGATTATTATGGTTGGTGGTTCGACACGTGTTCCTTCAGCACAAGAAGCTGTAAGTAAATATTTTGGTGGAAAAAACCTAAACAAAAGTGTAAATCCTGATGAAGTTGTTGCTGCAGGTGCGGCTATCCAAGGTGGTGTTTTAAGAGGAGATGTAAAAGATGTTCTTCTTTTAGATGTTACTCCATTATCACTTGGAATTGAAACGCTTGGTGGAGTTATGACGAAAATCATTGAGAAAGGAACAACAATTCCTGTAAAAAAATCTCAAATCTTCTCAACTGCAGAAAATAATCAACCTGCCGTATCTATTTCGGTTGCTCAAGGTGAGAGAGAGTTTGCAAAAGATAACAAATCTTTAGGTCTTTTTGAGTTAGGTGACATCCCAGCAGCTCCAAGAGGTGTACCTCAAATTGAAGTAACTTTTGATATTGATGCGAATGGTATCTTGACGGTTTCTTCAACAGATAAAGGAACAGGTAAATCTCAATCTATCACTATCAGTGGTTCGTCAGGACTAAGTGAGGAAGAGATTAACAAAATGGTTCAAGATGCGGAAGAGCATAAAGCAGCCGACTCAGAGAGAAAAGCACTTGTTGAGTTGAAAAACCAAGCAGATGCACTTATCGCTCAAACTGAAAAATCTTTAACAGAGATGGAAGATAAAATTGAAGCAGAAGAGAAAGCAAAAATTGAAGCTGCTATCACTGACTTAAAAGATGTATTAAAAGATAGTGCAGCTACAAAAGCACAAATTGAAGAGAAAGTAAAAGTTTTAACAGAAGTAAGCCACAAAATGGCTGAACAAATGTACAAAAAAGATGAAGCAGGCGAAGCTGGTGAAACGGGCGAAGCTGATAAGAAAAAGAAAAAAAATGATGACGATGTTATCGATGCAGAGATAGAGTAACTCTACTCTCTCATTTCCACATGCCAAGCATGTGGAAATAAAATTTAATTTGCGTCAACCTCAATTCTAAAACATACTCCCTCATCCACATTGAAAACAGTCAGTTTCCCATTAAGATGCTCTTCTATAATCATTTTTGACATATATAAACCAAGGCCAGTTCCACTCTGCTTATCTTTTGTCGAAAAATAGGGCTTAAAGATTTCATCTAGAATAGTCTCATCAATTCCACCACCATTATCACACACTTCAACAATTGCACCCTCTTTGTTGCATGTGGAAGTGATTCTAATTTTTGGATTTTCCACACTATTATGAACCAAAGCATCTTTTGCATTTTTGATAAGATTTAAAATAACTTGAATAAATTCATTTCTATAAATATTTGTCAACTCTTTCCCATTTGCAATCAATTCTATCTCAATCTCATGCATATCTAAAGAGTTTATGATGAGTTCTACACTCGCCTCAACTACATCGCTTACTAAAACTAACTCCTGCTCTTTGTCAGGTCTAAAATAGTTTCTAAAATCATCAATGGTCACAGACATAAATTCTAAAAGTTTATTCCCCTCTGTTATCTTATCTTGAAGATACTCTTTAGTTAGCTCATCATATTCATAAGCGGAATCTATATTCATCAAGACGTAGGACATCTGATTTAAGGGCTGTCTCCACTGATGTGCTATCATACTTAGCATATCTCCCATCTCAGCCATTTTTGACTGTTGGACTAACATTTTTTGCTTTTGGAAATGTGCTTCAACTTCCTCTGAGACTCTCTGTTCGAGGGACTCATTAAGTTGAAGTAACTCATGTGTTCTTCCTTGCACCTCTTTTTGGTAGGTGTTAAAAATAGAATTGATTTTTCTTGAGAGCAAGATAGAGACAAAGATTATAAGAAAGACGATTGAAGCAGATGATTTGATAATAAAATCAACTTCCTCATCTAAAAGTTTGGATAACTCTTCTTGTTTTTTCACCTCTTTTTGACTCACAACAGAGGTGTCAAAACCATAAATAATATGCCAGTTTAATGGCTTATAGTATGTACTGTAATAGTAGTATCCCTCTATATTGTGCTCATGCCACTTTGACTCTTTTGAGAGGGATGTCCTGATGACATCAAGCGACTCACTCCCTAGCATCTCTCTCATCTTTGAAGATAAAAAGATAGCCTTGCCTTCATCATAAACACCCATAAAATCTGACTTATCCAAAGGCATCGATTGGAGAAGTTCCAAGAGAGAGCGTTTAAGACCCTCCTCTCTTTGAATCAAATGTATGCTCGAAGAGATAAACCAGTTATAAATACCAAGGTTTTTCACCAAGATAATCTCTTTGTTTTTTTTGGAGAAAGTACGACTCTGAAGAAAGCCAGAACCTCTTTTCTTTGCCATATGCGCCTCTTCAAGAACGATAGCTCTTCCATCTGAATCTCTATAATTTGCATAGTTTCTTCGCTTGAGAGGTCTGTTACTCAAGGCGATTGGATTGCCATTTAAATTTGATATTGCAATATCATTTTTATTCTCATTCCACTGCATGTTACTAAGCGAGTCTACAATCCGTGATTTTACCTGACTCGCACTCTCTATCCCTCTATATTTCGCATCAATATATCGAGCCGTCGAGTAAGCGACATCTACTCTTGCTTGTAACTCTGTTTGAATATCATCTTGAAGAATTTTATTTTTATTGTCAAAGAGAAGATTGAGTTGATTCACCCAGATTTCACTCTTATATTTTTTAGATTCCACATGCTCTTTTATAGAGTTTACTTGTGCATTTTGAAAATAGTTAGAAATCTTATCAAGGTAAAAACTTGTAATCGTAAAACTCGCAATAAGCACGAGAATAATAGGTGCAATTACAATAAAATAAGGGATTAGCTTTGTTGCTTTTAATTGCAAGACTCCTCCTCCGTTTTAATAGATAGCAGTTTTTTTGGACGCACGCCAAGTTCAACAATATTTTGCGCTCTTTTTATTATGTTTCCGTTTCCTGAATTGAGCCGTTTCATAGATGCATTATAGGAATCCTGTGCTTTTTGCATGTGCGTGCCGACCTTTTGCAACTCCTCCACAAAAAGAACGAGTTTATCATACATCGCTTCGGCTTCATAGGCTATTTTATTTGCGTGGTCCTGCTGTCTTTGCGTTCTCCAAATATGTTCAATTGTTCTTAGAGTTACAAGCAGTGTAGAGGGAGAAACAACTAAAATATTACTCTCATATGCACGCTTGAAAAACTCTCCATCTTCTTGAAGTGCCAACATAAAAGCGCCTTCAATCGGCATAAAGAGGAGCACATAATCAAGTGTATTGACTCCAAGGAGTTTCTCATATCTCTTCTCACTTAAATTTTTTATATGCCCTGAGACACTTATGAGATGCTCTTTAAGTGCTTGCGTTTTGGCATGTGGATTCTCTTCATTCATAAATCGCTCATACGCCACTAAAGAGACTTTAGAGTCTATAATAATATCTCTCTCCTGTGGCATGTGGATGATAACATCAGGACGGTAGATTTTTCCCTCTTCAGATTTCAGTGTCGCCTGTGTCTCATACTCACTCCCCGCTCGAAGACCAGACTCTTCGAGGATGCGCTCTAAAATAATCTCGCCCCAGTTTCCTTGCGTTTTATTTTCACCTTTAAGTGCATTTGTAAGATTGAGTGCATCTTGGGATAGTTTTGCATTCATCTCTTTTAAGCGATAGAGTTCATCTTTTAAAAGGTGTCTATCTTTGGATTCAACATTAAATTGCTCTTTTGATTGTGTTGAGAAATTTGTAATTTGCTCTCTAAATGGCTTTAAAAGCATTTCAAACTGCTCTTTATGTACATGATTGAACTGTTTTGATTTATCTTCAAATATCTGATTTGCAAGTAGAGAGAACTCTTTAGAGAGTTGCTCTTTTGCCTCTTGAATGACGATGAGTTTTTCAGCAGAGGATTTTATCTCCTCTTCATAACGTGTCTTTACTATAGCATGTTTTAACTCTAAGTTATGGTTCTCTTTTTCCATTTCCACATACTGGGCATAAAGCTCTCTATATTGCGTAAGTGTGCGTAGATATAAATCTTTGTATTTCAAAAATAAAAAAAAGAGTACCAATACAATAAAAAGAGCAAAGAGAAGTGCTCCTACATATAATTCCACATGCCAACCTCATATTTTCTACGCAGATTATACACTATTAGAATTATTTCCTAATTTAATATTGCAAACTGCAATTCAATAGTTCTAAGTAAAGATTTTTAAATAAGATTTAAAGATTATTTCTACTCACTATAAACTTAAATTATTTTAAATATACAATATTTCAATGTACAGTTAGCTTATTTTGGGTATAATTCGCCAAATATAACTCGGAGAAGGTGCCTTAACCATAGGTTAGCTTGTATCATCTCCTTGATTTAAAGGATAATGATGCAAGAAAATGCACAAAACAATACACCCGCAGAAGAGACACTAATCACATTTGATGATTTAAAACTAAAAAAAGAGGTATTACAAGCAGTTAAATATGCTGGTTTTACTATTCCTAGCCCCATCCAAATTCAAGCAATACCATTCGTATTAGCAGGCCGAGATATCGTTGGTCAAGCACACACAGGTACAGGTAAAACTGCTGCTTTTGGTCTTCCTGCTATCTCAAACATGCACTTAAAAGGTGGTGTTGAAGTTCTAGTTATTACTCCTACACGTGAACTTGCTACTCAGGTTTCTGATGAGCTTTTCAAATATGGTAGAAACTTAGGAGTTAAAACTGTAACTGTTTATGGCGGTAGCTCTTATACACGTCAACTTGACCTTATAAACAGAGGAGCAAACATTGTTGTTGCAACTCCAGGTCGTCTTTTAGATATCTTAAAAAGAAATATGATTAAAGATTTTATACCGAGTATGGTTATTTTAGATGAAGCGGATGAGATGCTTGACATGGGATTTTTGGATGATATTAATGAGATATTCTCTTATCTTCCAACAAGCCGTCAAACACTTCTCTTTAGTGCGACGATGCCTCAACCGATCAAAACTCTAGCTTCTAGAATTCTTGATAATCCAGAGTTTATCTCTATCACTAAAGGTGAGACTACAAACACTGATATTGAACAACTTTACTATGTAATTGAAGAGTCTGAAAGAGATGATGCAATTATTCGTCTTATGGATTCAGAAACTACTAAAAAATCTGTTGTATTTTGTAGAACAAAAAGTGAAGTTGATAGACTTGCAAACGTTCTTTCAAATGCAGGTTACCTCGCAAATGGTCTTCATGGAGATATGGAGCAGCGTCAACGGGAAACAGTTATCAAAGGTTTCAAAAGCAATAGCGTAAAAGTACTTGTTGCAACGGACGTTGCGGCACGTGGTATACATGTAGATAATATCTCTCATGTATTTAACTACCATATTCCATTTGACCCTGAGTCTTATGTTCACCGTATTGGTAGAACAGGTCGTGCGGGTACAAAAGGTAAAGCAATTACACTTTTAACTCCACTAGAGTTTAAAGAGCTTCAACGTATCAAACAAAAAGTTGGAACTTCGATGGGGCATGCTTATGTTCCTAGTAAAAACGACTTAAGAAGCACTACAATTACAAATCTGGTTAAACAAGTTGAAGAACAACACATCTATGATGAAGCGCATAAAGTTTTAGACCTTTTACGTTTAGACATCGATGAAGAACAAATGGCTTATAAACTTATCTCTATGTTACTTGATCAACAAGAGATTAAAGGACCAAATAATATTGGTATTCCTGCAGATAGAATGGATGCTATTTTAGCGCGTGCAGCACAAAGAGGCGGTGGCGGTGGAAACCGTGGTCGTGGCGGTTCTTCTCGTGGCAGAAGTGGTGGCGGCGGTGGTTACCGTGGCAACAAGCCAAGTTCTGGCGGAGCTGGTGAACGTAGTCGCAGTGGTAGTGGTGATAGAAATCGCAGCGGCGGAGATAGAAGTACAACAAGAAGCAGTGGCGGCTACAGAGGTAACAGAGACTAAAACAAAGCCTACCCTCGCTTCTTTGGCATGTGGAAACTTTTCCACATGCCAATATCCCTCAACTTCAAAACATTCCTAGATAATTCGTTATAATTGCTAAAAAAGGAGTTTTCATGATTATTTATGAAGATAATTTATTTTACATAGAAAAAGAAGAGAGTGAGATTCCTTGGCTTAAAATCTTTACAAAAGAGCCCTATAGAGAGTTAGGTGATATGCCTAAAGAGTTAAGAGTAACGCTTTGGGAGATATATGACATTTTAGAGTACGAGATGAAACACTTTTATACTCCAAAGAAGATTAATATGGCTTCTTTCGCGAATATGTTGCCGCGTGTACACATTCATGTTATGGCTAGATTTGAGAATGATAGTTATTTTCCAAACCCTATGTGGGGAGAGAAAATGAGAGAATCTAAGTTAAACTTTAGTGATGAAGAGGAGTTTCATAGAAGAGTTTTTAATGCTCTAAGTAGTAGAGCAAAATAGAGCTAAGAAATGAGGCAGCTTATTTCAATGGAGAAAAAGGCACTAATGCACTTCCCCATGTAAGCCCTCCACCAAAAGCATCCAAAAGCATTAATTCGCCTTTTTTTAATTTTCCTTGCTCATAAATATCATTGATAGCCATTGGGATGGAAGCACCAGATGTGTTTCCATATTTTGCAACCGTAAGCACTACTTGTTCATCTTTCATCTTGAGTGCATCACCTACAGCTTTTATAATTCGAAGGTTTGCTTGATGTGGGATAAAGTGTTTTATAGCAGAACTCTCTATGTTATTATCTTCTAAAATCTCTACGACATCTTTTGTAAGTGTACGCACAGCTACTTTAAAAGTTTCATTTCCCTTCATCTGCATAAAACAGCCAGCACCCTCTTGATCGAGTGCATCATGGATAGAACCACTCCCCCCGTTTGGAGTCATCAGTAAATCTGAAAAAGTTCCATCGGCACCCGTATGGATGTCAATAATTGCCTCTTCTTTGTTCTCAGTCGCAGAAATAATTGCAGCACCTGCACCATCACCAAATAGGATACAAGTGCCTCTATCTGTATAGTCTGTAATTGCAGATAATTTTTCAGCACCTACAATAAGTACATTTTTTTTCATTCCTGACTCAATAAATGCTTTTGCTATAGAGAGAATATAAACAAAACCTGTACATGCAGCAGAGATATCAAAAGAGGTTACATTAGCAAGTCCAAGTTTGTTTGATATGATAGTAGCAGTGGATGGCATACAGAAGTAATCAGGAGAGATAGTTGCACAAATCAGCATATCAATCTCGCTGATGTCAAGCCCGCTTCGCTCTATCGCTTTTTTTGCAGCCGCAGTCCCCATATCACTTGTAGTCTCTTCTTTTTTAGAAATTCTTCTCTCTTTTATGCCTGTTCTTTTAGTAATCCACTCATCTGTTGTATCTACCATTTTCGCTAAATCATCATTAGTTAATATTTTCTCTGGAACATAAGCTCCAATTGAGCGAAAAGCTGCATAAGCCATTAAACTTCCTTTTGTTTGAGAATTTCTAATCTCGATTCAATGTGCTTATTTACTCCAGTGTCAACATAGGCTATAGCTTGATATATTGCATTTTCAATAGCTTTAGGATTACTTTTGCCATGACCAACAATAACACAACCTTTAATTCCGATAAGTGGAGCACCACCAATTTCAGCATAATCTATCTGCTTTTTGAGGAGTTTAAATACTTTTCGCATAAGAAGTGCTCCCGTAATCGCAACAGGAGATTTTCTTATATAATCTTTTATAAGTTGACTGATTGTAGAGGCAACACCCTCACTCGTTTTAAGAACAAGATTTCCAACAAAGCCATCACAAGTGATGACGTCACAAGAGCCATTAAAGATGTCTCCGCCCTCAACATTTCCTTTGAAGCCTTTGTATCCTTGGAGCTTTTTAAAGGCCGCCTTTGTTACTTCATTGCCTTTAGAGTCCTCTTCACCATTTGCTAGCAAACCGATACTAGGACTCTCTATTTTTAACACATCTTCTGCATAGCATCCGCCCATAATGGCAAATTCGACAAGATGCTCAGCTTTAGAGTCCACATTTGCACCTACGTCTAAAACAACAGAACGACGACCTGTCTTTGTTGGCATAAGTGTAACTAACGCAGGGCGTGAAACACCTTTTAAACGACCAAGTCTCAGGGTTGCAAGCGTCATCGTTGCACCACTATGACCAGCAGACACAACTCCATCTGCCTCGCCATTTTTCACAAGTTCAACAGCCTTGTAGATACTGCTCTCTTTTCTTTTGACAGCATCCGTTGCATGATCACTCATTGAAATCACATCTTCACTCTCAACAATTAAAACCTTATCTCTATAACGTTTCGGTAACAGAGATAAAATTTCTGATTTATTTCCTACTAATACAGGTAGAAACGTTTTTCTCTTAAGTGCAAGAATACAACCCCTAACAATTGGCTCAGGACCAAAGTCCCCGCCCATTGCGTCAATAGCAATCTTTATCATTGACTATTTATACTCACCAGTAGTAGGGTTGATGTGGTGTGGAAGTTTGTATGTTCCATCTTTATCTTTAACTGGTTTAGCTAAAGTAATTTTATAGTGAGTTCTTCTTTTTGCTGAACGAGAGTGAGAGACTCTTCTCTTAGGTACTGCCATGATTTTTCCTTTGTGTTTGATTTATCTGTAGAGGAGCTGACGCATTCTACTTTTATGTGAACCTTATAGGGTACACAACGCTTTTATCTCTTAAAAATTTAAGAAACTTTACAATCTTCGCAACTATAATAGTCACTTTTAATTAGTTCTATCTCTGAATGTAAGAGTTCATCCAAGTCTGCTTCTGAATCAAAAGATTCAACAACATCTAGATTTACACTTGCTTGTTCATCGTCATAAACACCATCGGATATGAAGAATTCTATCTCTTCATCCACAGGCAACTTAATCTCTTTCGCACATACATCACACTCTGTATCAACAGAGCCATAGAGACGTGCTTTTAACAAAATTAATTTGCCTGAATGATACTGCAAATAACCTTTAAATGTTATTTCATTAGACTTTACTTCAAAATCTAATGGAGTAGATGTTACTTTTCTTAATACTACTTTCATGAAGTTAAATTAAGAAATTTCTCTCTCTGAGAAAAAGAATGCAATTTCTACAGCAGCATTTTCAACAGAATCACTTCCATGAACAGCATTTGCATCTATATTTTCAGCGAAATCAGCACGGATAGTTCCAGCTTCAGCTTCTTTAGGATTAGTAGCGCCCATAAGGTTACGATTCTTCATCATCGCATCTTCGCCTTCTAAAACTGTAACAACCACTGGACCACTGATCATGAAATCAACTAAGTCGTTGAAAAAAGGTCTCTCAGCGTGAACTGCGTAAAAAGCTTCTGCATCATTACGAGAGAGTTGAAGTTTTTTAGTTGCAGCGATTTTTAGTCCGTTACTTTCAAAACGATCTAAAATTTTACCTATAACACCTTTAGCAACAGCATCTGGTTTGATTATCGATAGTGTTCTTTCCATTGAGTCTCCTAGTAAATATAAAAATTAGAGTGGGATTATAGCCAAAATATATTTGATTTGCGTTTAAAGATAAAAAAAATGAGATTGTTTTGAAGGTTTTGTGAAGGTTTTTCTCTTTTTAGGAATTTTAAATTCCCAAAAAGAATATAATTTTTTAATTAGTCGATAACGTTTTCGCGATTTTTACGAGCATCATCGCTTACACTGCTAATGAATGGCTGTTCAGCATCAGCATCATCCATTACGTAGTTTTTACCGTCGATATAGTTAGCGCCATTAAAGTGATCTTTAAAATCAGAAGTAAATGGCATATCCCAAGTTATACAGCCCTCTGTTGGACATGCAGTAGCACAAGCAGGCTCATCATGGTGATCAACACACTCTACACATTTATCTGGATATACATAGTAACTCTCTGTACCCGTTGGGTTATCATCCTCATCTACAATTGCTTCTACTGGACACTCTTCTATACATGCACCACAATTGATACATGTGTCATTAATTAATACTGCCATTTTACGATCTCCTATATTTTTTATTTGAGTAACTATAACAGAAGAATTTTAAAGATACCTAAAATATCTCTGTTAAAATTACAAAGATAGAAGGATAGTAACATTATGATAAAAGATTATAAGTAAATTTTATAATAAGGTAAGATTTTTTAAATATACGACGAAGAAAAATCGTCATATATTTTAGAGAGAATTAGAACTTAAAGAGCTAGATATTTTTTAATCTCATCTACTCTATCAGTTTTTTCCCAGCCAAACCCTTCATCTTCTCGACCGAAGTGTCCATAAGCTGCTGTTTTTCTATAAATAGGGCGGAGTAAATCAAGTGATTCTATAATCCCTTTAGGAGAGAGGTCAAAAAGCTCTTTTACACATGCTTCTATCTTGCTCTCTTCTACTTTACCTGTTCCATGTGTATCTACCATAATAGATACTGGTTGTACGACACCAATTGCATAAGCAACTTGTATCGTAGCTCTATCACATGCGCCAGAAGCTACAAGGTTTTTAGCAACCCAACGAGCGGCATACGCAGCACTTCTATCCACCTTGGTTGGATCTTTTCCTGAGAATGCACCACCGCCGTGAGGACATGAACCACCGTAAGTATCTACTATGATTTTTCTGCCTGTCAAACCTGCATCACCTTGCGGTCCGCCAATTACAAACTTACCTGTAGGATTGATGTGAAAAACTGTACTCTCACTCATCATCTCTGCAGGAATTACGTGTTTAATCACTTCATTAATCATATCTTTATGAATCTGCTCTTGAGAAACATCAGGTGCATGCTGTGTTGAGATTACTACAGTTTCAACTGAAACTGGTTTATCTCCAACATACTTAACACTAATTTGTGCTTTTCCATCTGGGCGAAGGTATGGAACAATTCCCTCTTTTCTGACAACTGCAAGTCTATGCGTTAAACGATGTGCCAAGTAAATTGGAAGTGGCATCAAAACATCTGTCTCACGGCAAGCATAACCAAACATCAAACCTTGATCTCCAGCACCGATTTCTCCATCCGCTTGATCAACACCTTGATTAATATCAGGAGATTGTTCCCCTATACCATTTAAAACAGCAGCTGCTCTATAGTCAAAGCCATAGTTTGCGTCTGTATAACCTATCTCCTGAATAACCTTTCTCGCAATCTCTTGCATTGGGGCATACGCCGTAGTCTTCAGTTCGCCTGCGATTACACAAAAACCATTAGATACTAGAGTTTCACATGCCACTCTAGCATTTTTATCATTTTCAATAATATAATCCAGAATTGCATCACTGATTTGATCTGCCATCTTATCAGGGTGCCCTTCTGTTACAGACTCTGAAGTAAAAATGTACTCTTTAGTCATCGATTTTCCTTATTGAGTTATAGAGTCAAGCTCCATAAAACGACGAAATTATACCAAAGAAAGCTAAATAGTTATTTTTAATTATGAAACTATTAAGAACTAAAAGATAATAATTATCCTTAAATAATTTCATTACTTATTATCAACTAAGTCTTATTAATATTTTTTAGTTAAACTACTCCCATAAAAACACAAGGAAATAATAATGCTAGTAACAAACCCAGCTCCAGATTTTATTGCAACAGCAGTTTTAGGTGACGGTTCAATCGTTGAAGATTTTAAATTATCAGAAAATTTTGGTGAAAAAGGTACAGTAATCTTCTTCTATCCATTAGATTTTACTTTTGTATGCCCATCAGAGCTTATCGCTTTCGACCACAGACTTCCTGACTTTAAAGAGCGTGGAGTAAATGTTATCGGTATCTCTGTTGATAGCCAATTTTCTCACTTTGCTTGGAGAGAAACTCCTATCAATAAAGGTGGTATTGGTCGTGTTGGTTACCCTCTTGTAGCGGACCTTACAAAACAAATTTCTAAAGATTACGATGTACTTTTTGGTGGTGCTGTTGCACTTCGTGGTTCATTTTTAATTGATGCAAAAGGAACTGTTCGTCATGCAGTTGTAAATGATTTACCACTTGGTCGTAACATTGATGAGATGTTAAGAATGGTAGATACAATGCAATTTACAGATGAGCATGGCGAAGTATGTCCTGCTGGTTGGGTAAAAGGTGATGAAGGTATGAAAGCTACAACTGAAGGTGTTGCTGAGTATTTAGCTGCGCATGAGGCTGAACTGTAACGCTCTCTTTTTAAACTCTTTTCCACATGCCAAGGTGCATGTGGAAATCTCAACTCTGCGAACCTCTTTGAACAAAATCTAAAGCCTTTTTATTTACAAATGCAAGCTCATACCATTGACGCTTTGGTGCGATTAGATTCAATCTTGTAGGATTTGAACTACGTGAGAGTGCCACATAAAATTGAGAGGGTGCAAAAATCTCATTTGTCTCTATAATCAAATCCTCTATACTCATCCCTTGTGATTTATGAATCGTAATTGCAAAAGCGAGTTTAATCGGAAACTGGTAAATAGTAAAAACAGACTCTTCTAGCATCTCCTTTTTACCCTCTATTGTCTGCTCTTTCCACATATTTTTACTTTGGGCAACCGCTTCGAGTTTTACAACCTTACCATCACTCTTTTGAACATAGACAAAATTGCTATCTAAGTTGACAACAACACCTCTCTCTCCGTTAAAGTAGTTCCAAGAGTTCCTCGAAAAAAGGACAGGAACACCTACTTTAAGCTCTAACTCTCGCTCTATTCTTGCATCATTCATAAATCTTTGGATTTCAATATCTTTGGCACTTTGATTGTGCTTGATAATTTGCGCCTCTTTGATGAAGAGTTCATTCTCTATAAAAGCGAGTTGTGCCTTGTTGTGCCTTGAAGCAGTCTCATTTTTTCCAAAGAGAAATGTAAACTCTCGAAAATCATTAGGAAGAGGTTTGATAAATCTATTTAAATGGTTATGAATCTCTTCATCTATATGACCAAAACGGACACTATTTATAAGCTCTATGAATGCTTGATCATCTGTTCTATAGATATGTGTTAACTCTATCGTCTCAAATGCAAAATCTTGCCATGCATGCGACTCAAAAGCGAAGTTTACCTCAGCATAGCCGCGTACAACAGGAGGAAGTTGTAAAAAATCACCAACAAAAAGCAGCGAGCCTTTAAAGTCCGCCTGATGAAGTCTGAGTTTTATCATATCTAGGAGTGTGTCACTTACCATAGAGATTTCATCTATAACAACTAAATCCATACTATGGATAATTTTTTTGACTTTTTTACTGATCTCTAGTTTTGCATTACGCTCTAACTCATCTCTGTTGGAAGCTATGCCTAAATCTAAAAAACTGTGAATCGTCTGCCCGCCAATCAGAGCAGCTGCCATTCCTGTTGAAGCAAGTTTTGCAACTTTTTTTGCATCCTCTTCATACGCTTTAATGACCTCTTTTGTAATGGTCGTTTTTCCAACACCAGCACCGCCAGTTAAAAAAACGTTCTGTTTTTGTTTTAATCTCTCTATCGTGCTATTTATATAATTCATAAAAAAATAGTATCTTTAATATTTATAAATAAAGATAAAAACAGTAAACTACCACTCAAGAATTAGCTATTTAGGAACCGTGACGTATGAAAAAAATTTTAGTGATTGAAGATAACAAAACATTAGCCAAATTAATTGCAAAAAAAATCCAAACTGAGCTAGGATTAGAGGTCGATGTAGCCTACCAACTCTCAGAAGCAAAACTCTTTTTGCACAAGTCTGAGTATTTTCTTGTTTTAACAGACCTTAATTTACCCGATGCACCAAATGGCGAGATTGTAGATTATCTTTTAAAGAAAGAGAGCCGCATTATTATACTAAGTGCAAACATAGACAAAAGCTTTCGCGAGAGTGTGATGAAAAAAAATATCATCGACTATGTCACCAAAGGGGGCGTGGATGATATTAACTATATTGTGCACACTATCAAAAGATTGCAAAAAAATCAGGAGCACAAAGTTTTGGTTGTGGATGACTCTATGGTGATTCGAAAACAGATGAAGAGCATGTTAGAGAATCTCTTTTTCAATGTCATCACAGTAGCCCATGGGGAAGAGGCAGTCGGGATGATAAAAACCCACCCTGATATAAGTCTAGTTCTTACTGACTACAATATGCCAGTCATGGATGGTCTACAACTGACAAATGAAATCCGAAAACTCTATAGCAAAAGTGAGATGAACATCATCGCAGTTTCTGGAAATGAAGATGAGCAAATCACTGCACTGTTTCTCAAACAGGGGGCAAACGATTACATCAAAAAGCCTTTCTCTAAAGAGGAGTTTTCATGCCGTGTAAACAACTCCATAGAGGCATTGGAAAATATTCACATCATCACAAAACATGCAAATAGAGACTTTTTAACAGGGCTTTATAACCGCAAATATTTTTACAAAAATGCCCAGCCTTACTTTACAACCGCGCAAGCAGAGGGCGAAAGCTTTGGTGTAGCTATGATAAACATAGACGATTTAAAGAGCATCAATGAGACCTATGGTCAAGAAAATGGAGACAAAATTGTCATTTATCTCGCCGATATTTTAAGAGCAAATTGTAGTGAATATGATCTCATTTCGCGTTTTGGTGAGGAAGAGTTTTCTCTTTTGTTAAAAAACGCTTCCCAGACAGACGCTATCAACACTTTAGAGATGTTAAGAGAGAAAGCACAAAAGAGCGTTATCTTGTCAGATAAAGGAGAAGAGATGAAGTTTACTATCTCTATCGGCTTATCTGTTCATCATGAAAATTCATTTGAAGAGACTCTCAACCAAACGGATATGATGCTCTATAACGCTAAGCAAGAGGGGAAGAATAGACTCATTAGCAACTAGCTATCTCTTCTTCTAAAAGAATAATTTCCCCAAAAGGAACATCCCCTTTTATGGGGCTTACCCACTTTACATCATACGAGGGATTGGCATGTGGAAATGCTCCTTGGAGGTCTGTAAAGTAGAGAAGAAGTTTTGTATCTTCTAACTCTTTGTCTATAAACTCAAAAACAGGTTTAAAGTCAGTAGCCCCACCCCCTTCAACTCTATACTCTAAACTATCTCCGCTGTAAAAAGTCCTGTGTGTATGTATCTTCTCATCGCACACAAGTAGGTCTATCTGATAGTTTCCCATAAGGCTCATCAGAAAATTTATTTCACCCAAAAAAGCATTAAGAAGTTTCTCATCCACCGAACCTGAAGTGTCAATAGCGATGACCAACTTAAATCTGTTGCTCACACAAGAGGGTAAGTAGATTCCAAGATGTAAAAACTTTTTATTGGGTGGGATAAGCAGATAATCATCTTTATGAAACTTATCTAGGGCAACTTTTAGCTCTTCTCGCCAATCGATTTTTCCAGACCTCTTCAGCTTAAAAAAACGTTCTATGGCATGTGGAAGTTCGCCTCTTTTCTCTTCTGCGTCTAAAATGCTTTTCGTGAACTCTTCAAAAAGCTGCTCTTCTAAAAGTCGCTCCCCTTGCTCCTGCTCAGAGTTCGCGTTATCACTCTTTTGCTCACTCTTTTGCTCACTCTTTTGCTCACTCTCTTGAACATCATTCACATCCTCCGCTTCATACTCTAACTCATCACGAAGAATATCCTCTTTTAACTCAGCATAAATCTCTTCGGCATACAAACCGCTAAATCTTTTTGAGTAGCTTGCTTCATCAGGTCTCTGCATCCCATTTTCAACAAGCATATCATTGACTGCATAGTCTGTGGCCAACTGCCAAAGCCAACCGCTTCTGCCATTTTTTCTGTTTTCATGTGCCAAAGAGGCGTGCATCGCTCCATTTGCTAGAACAAACTCTAACGCACCAAGTTCCACTTTTTGCAAAAAGTCACTGCTATATTCTACTGTTTTGCCATCACTTTTAAAGGCTTGGATATCCTCATTTAAAACAAACTCCAACTTGGACGCAATCGTTCCAAAGTAAGGGTACTCTACTAAAAGTTTGGCTTTTGCCTGAGAGATTTTGTTCTCTAACTTTGGCACCCCAAGGGCATTTGTCACTTCGTTCGGGCACATGTGGAAATTACGCCAAAAGGTAGGCGAACTTTTCTACCCATTTTTTAAAGGCTTGGGAGGATTGCATGTTCACCCCATTTCTTTGGAGGTCTTGAACAACCATCACAGCAAATTCACTTCGCATCTCTAAAGTGTAAAGGAGGAGATTTTCAAGTCTCTCTAGTGTGTACTCTTTTAAAAGCGCGCTGACAAGACCTGTACTGAGTGCATAAAGAACATCGACCTCATCACTCTGCTCGCCCTTTCCAGATGCCAAGATATTTTGTATATCGGGAAGTTTATGCATCACTTTGCAAAAGCTTAAAAAGCCTACTGAGACATCCCGTCCAATAGCTCCTGAGAGACAATCTAAAAGGAGTTCTTCTTTAAGAGAACTCTTGAGAATACTATCGACATACTCCCAACTTCTTGGAGTTGCAAAACTTTTAACATCACTCTTTGCATCAAAGGTAAAGAGGTGCTCATTTTTATAACTAATATAGGCGATGATTCTTGTATCTAACTCTTTTTCATACGCCCAAAATCGCCAATCATCCACATCCACTTCCATCTCAAAGTGAACAAATCTATTTGCAAGCGGACTTGGCATTCGGTAGGTAACACCACGATCTCCTTCTCTGTTTCCAGCGGCAACTATTGCCCAGCCTGAGGGGAGTTCATACTCTCCAACTCTGCGGTCTAAGATAAGTTGATACGCAGAGGCTTGAACACTTGGCGGTGCGGAGTTGAGTTCATCTAAAAAGAGAATCCCCTCCCCTTGACTTGGCAGAAATGCAGGAGGTGCCCAGAGTGCGGTGTGCGACTCTTTATCATAAAAAGGGATTCCCTTTAAATCTGTAGGATCCATAAGTGCCAATCTTAAATCGATAAAACCTGTCTTTTTCTCTTTTGCTATCTGTTTGACAATGGAGGATTTTCCAATCCCAGGCGCACCCCAAAGAAAAGTAGGCACTTTTTGCTCTATCAAAGCAGTGATACTTATCCTTAGGTTTGACGCTATCATTTAAACTTCCCAGCCTATGTTATTTTCTTGTATATGTTTGCCAAAAGAGGCATTCTCTTTTACAATTCTCTCTAAACGTGCATCCAATTGAAGTTGATATAAAATCTCTATAGGTGTCGCACTGTTTTTTGCTAAGGCCTCTAAAACTTTCATATCTTTGGAGTCTGCAAGTTTTTCTAAGATGGCGCTAGGTGTGTTTTTGTTGGATGCGAGGTCTTTATGATAGGCTTCATTTGCATACGCCTCTTCGAGTCTCTCAATAGGTGTATTGCTGTTTGCATAGAGATTATGCTGTACCTCTTCACTTCTCTCTTTAAACAACTCTGTAACAACCTCATCCACCAGTCGCTTGTTTAATGAGAGTGCTAAAGTAGTATCTGTATCATGATTTGAAATCAGGAACTTTTGCATTCGCGTGGTAAGAGATTCATTGAGAGCCAACTCCGCTCTATATTTTTTACTGAGCATATCAAATATCTCTTCACTCAAAAATATATATTTCGCAATATTTTTTGCATACACTATATTTTTACTCATCTTTTCAACAAGTCTAATATCGAGGTTATTGTTATAAGAGAGTGCTTCTAAAATCTCCTCCTCACCACTCTCATAGAGAGCGTTTTGTAACTCTGGGGAGCAATCGATTCGCATAGCAATCAAAGTTTTTACATAGCTGTTTGAGTTTTTCACAAGCGAAGCGAGCACATGTTGGGGTGTGATATAGTGTGTAGCAATGGATGTGACAATTTTATAATTTGCATCTAAAGAGTCAAGTTCAAAATTTTTCTGAAGAGGTTCAAGCGAAGCAACTGCTTCAATGATCTCTTCATCTTTGCACTGAAGGATAAGGTGCATCAATCCAAGCGTGGCATACTGAACGTTATGATTTCTCTCAATGTTTTTGTAAAACCTTACAATGAGTGCTGCGGTCACATCTCTGTTGTCATCATTCTCAAAAAAGTTCTCTTTGCCCCAGTCATAGATTTTCAACAAACGCAAGAAGAGTGCATTACTTATCATAGAGTTTGTCAAAAAGCCTTTGAGTCTCTCTTTATCATGAGAGAGTTTCAAACTCATCAAGAGCGTGTCAGCATCTATATGCTTTGCAAGTTCCTCTTCAAGTTTTTCCATGCTAAGAAGTTTCACTTTTTTCTCTTCATAGAGTCTGTCACTGCATATCTGTTCATCTGGAGTCATCATCCTGCCATCTACCATCAAAACAACATCTTCGTTATACTCTTTGACCACAGTAATCTTGTGAAAAAGCATCTGAGATGCAAACTCATCGGAGCTAAATGCTCTACTTTTACCAAATACCAATATAGATTTATTTTTGAGTGTTTTTATATTCATAACGAGATTATACTCTTATAATGCTTGCAAGTTATTTAGGCACTTATTTAGATTTATTTAAATATCAATTTTAAAATTTATGTTTATTTTCATCTTCTTTTGTTTCTAAATATCTTAAAATTTTCTTTAGTCCCTGAGGATTATACAAGTTTTTAAAACTGAATTTAAGATTAGGGCTAGTTTTACACTGAAAAGAATAATAGGTCTTAGTGCCTGAATAAGAGAATAGTTAATAAAACTAAAGGATTTACTATGAATGAACTTACAAACATATCATACATTGGTGTTGATATTGCAAAAAATAAATTTGACATTTGCGTCTTTAATGGCAATTTTTCAAGCTGTGTATATGAATCCTTTCCAAACAATATGGATGGTTTTTTTGACTTCTTCTCTTTACTTGATTCTGTGAATCATTTTGAGAATATTCGCATAGGTTTTGAAGCAACTAGTATTTACATGGTTAATCTCCAAAAGTATTTAGACTCACATAAAGTCAAATATATTTTGATTAATCCTAAAAAATTACATCACTTCATTAAGTATAAAAACTTTGAGAGCAAAACTGACAAATTGGATAGCTACTACATAGCTTATTACATTACTACTTTGGAGGATTACACTTTCAATTCAACACACTCAAATACAAAGCATTTATATAAAAGCTATCAAGCTTTCATTAACATGATTACGAAAACAGAGACTCACATGAAAGCTCTTGATGATTGTTTTATAAATGATGAGCTTATGAGTTCTTCACTAAAAAAAGAAGTTATGAATCTTAGAGGTATTCTTACAAAAACACGTAATAAATTGATAACTGAATATACTGAAATTGTAAAAATAAGCATGCCTGAATATGACTTAATCAAAAACGATTTAGTAGGTGTAAGTGATATGACTTTACTTGCTGTACTTCCTGTAATTTATGAAGTATCTGAAAAATACTCTTTAAAACAATTACAAAGTTTTATAGGTTTAAATCCTGTTTATCGTGATAGTGGTTCTTCCGTTCATGGTAAACAAAGAATAAGTAAATCAGGGAATAGTGAAGCACGTAAAAAGTTATATATGGCTTCACTTAGTAGTATTCAACACAACGCTGAAATGAAGCTCAAATATCGAAGATTAATAGATAACGGTAAACCTCACAAAGTTGCTCTTGTTGCTATCTCCGCTCATATCTTTAGAGCTATCGTTACTAAACTTAATTATTACAAGTCTATAAAAAATGACCTCGACTGATATGAAAATCTATAAAGCCTGTTTAGAAGCTTTAAAAAACGGAACTGCTTTTACTAAAAGCAATATTGTTAGGAGTTCAGGGGTTTGTCGTCAAACTCTCTATACTAAAATTGAAGAGCATACATTTCAAGATTTAGAGAAAATAAGGATGAAAAATAATGTCTAATGCTACTAAATTTATTCAATATCCTGTAAATGCTCAGGACTATTTTTTTTATAATGGTTTGCATTATTTTAAATTTAGTAATAGATATTATGAATCTTCATGTATCAATAAATATAGTTTTATATCTGCTTTTAAAGAGCGTTGTTGGTATGAAAAAATTGGTAAAAAACAAATATTACGATACTAAGGCAAAAGCTGATAAAAAAATCCATTTTAATAGAGTAAAGGAATCAGTTCAATTAACATTTTCCTTATAGGTTAATTGAGCATATTTTTATATGTTCGCTTAACTTATTTGTAACAACACTTAAGTAATTAAAAAAAAATAGGAGTCACAAAATGGCTAAAGAAATTCAAGAGTTACCACAAAATATGGATATGGAAGCTGTAAAGAAAATGATTAGAGAGCGTGAAGCTCTTATGCGTACAAATAGCGTATCACTTGCAGGAACTGTTATTGATATTATGCAATTGCCTCAATCTCAAAAGATTGATAAAAAAAGCGGTCAACCTGTGCTTGATGATAACAATCAACCAACATTCTATGATGATATGTTCTGGTGTCAAATTGGCGTTGTTGGTAGTGAAGAGGGTGTTGTTTTGAATTCTGAGCAAGCTATGTCTATTTTTAAAGATGGTTCTTTTCTTTTTGAGGGTAGATTAAAAAATCGCAAGTTCAAAGTAGAAACAATTACGGAATTATAGTCGAAATTTGCCGTTTTTTCGGCATTTTTCCTTCTCCCCCGAGCTGGATTAACAAGGGGGGTTAAACGGGACATTTCCCTTTTTAATACTTTCAACTTAAAGGTTAAAAATGATAAACAAACTTTGTCAAATTGTAGATACTGTTAAGCTCCACTATTACCATGTAGATGAAATGATGATGGACGATTATATGTCGTACGTCCGCCTTGTCGAGCAACTAGTCGATTTAAAAAGTGAAGCTCAAAAAATCCATCATTCAAATAATGATATGAGATATGTAAATACCAAATTAGGTGTTGATAGATTTCGTGTCATGGCTACTACGTTTCGAGGCTTTTCAGTTACATTACGCAATAACGATGTTTCAATATCATTTAAAACAGTTGTACTTAAACAAAGCATAATTGAAAATTCAAAAAAGCCAAATGAGACTAAGCATAATCAAATAAACACTCCTGTGATTAAAGTAGAGTTCAGAGCTAGTTACCTCGCACGTGTAGGTCACGTATCTGCTATGAAGTACATTAACGAACTTATTACTAAATGGGTTCTCAAAGAGTATCTTGTTAAGGTTAGCGAGATTCACTTAGCTACTGATATACAAGGTTATAATTTTTCTGAGTTTGATTATTATCGTTTTAAGACACTTAAGAGAAATAATATCAAGCATGTTGAGGATGGTTCATCAAGTATATATTACACAGGGCGTAAATTTACAGGATTCACGTTTGGTCAAGGCGATGAAATGTTACGAATTTATGACAAAACAGTCGAGATACAAAAAAATCCTGATAAAGCTTTTATAAAACATTTTGCATGGGTAAGCAATCCAAATTATGACAAATTTGCTACTGTTTGGCGTATAGAAATTCAATATCGCAGAGAGAAATTAAAAACTATATACACAAATGCACAAGGCTTATTAGATGGCTTTGAAAACGTCATCAATGCTATCCCTGATTTATGGGGTAGGGCTTTAGAAAAGGTTGAGCATAAGGATTTAAATGATTCTCATTGTTTAGATATGCTCAGAGGTTACACAATTTCAAAGGATGGTACTGCTTCTTTCTTGACAAACGAAGCTATAAAAAAACGTTATCAACGTGCTGATACATCAGATTTATGGCTTTCGCTTGCTGAGTGGAATGGTTACTTACCAGATAGTACGGAAGTATATAACGCTCCAAAAACTGCTTCTTTTCAATGGGTTTCAAATAGTGTTAAATCTCTTTTATCCACTCTTCTGAAATACGAGGGCGAATTGTCTCCTAAAGCACTTGAAATGGCTTTTACTCGTTCAGATGCAGAGCAAATGGATAATAAAAATATCACTCTCATAGATAACGCATACGCAAATACAATGACATATCTTGCAAATGTAAAAAGGTATCAAGAGAGAAACGGTGTTTATTATCCTGTAAACAAACTTTTAGAAGTTAATCTTAGTTCGTACGTGCATGAGGTTTCACTTAACCTTTTCAATGATGATAGGTACTCAGAGCAAAGAGTTACATATCTTAATAAAGCTTTAGAGAGGGTATCTTAATGTTTTGTCCATTATCAAAAATACGTTTTGTATTTATAAAGGGATTCTTAAATATCAAAATAATTGATAGCAAAAATCATAGAGTTTATGGAGTAATAAAATGAAGATATATATTGTTGATTTAGATAATGGATTTATTAGAATGACACTTTTGAAAATATACTCATCTTAAAGCGGGAGGATGTAAGATTGAAAAGTAGTGTAATTAATAGTTTAAAAAAACATGAAGGATTCAGTGGTTTTTCTTATAAAGATACTTTAGGATTTCCAACTATTGGTTTTGGAACTAAAGAGCCATTGACTGAGTTTGAAGCTGAAATGTTATTAAATCACAGATTAGACATTTGTATAGTTGAGCTTTTGAGAAGAGAGCCTTTTACTGATACTTTGCCACATGACAAAAAGATGATTCTTTTAGAAATGGCATATCAAATGGGAGTTGATGGTCTCTTGAAGTTTAAAAAAATGTTTAAAGCTTTAAAAGAATCAGATTATGAATTAGCTAGTAAAGAAATGTTAGATAGCAAATGGGCAATACAAACGCCTGTACGTGCTAAATCATTATCTAAGTTAATGAAAGTTGAGCCTATAAATGGCTTTGATGTAATAAATTAAAAAAAAAATAAAGGTGTTAAAATGGATAAAAATAGTAATCAAGGTTTTGATTTTTCAAAATTATTAAAGGATGGTACTATAGGCTCAGTATTATCAAGTATAGGCAAGGTTGCAAGTATATTCAACCCTGCAATTGGCTCAGGCATTATGATGGTTTCAAACCTTACAGATAACATGTCTCAGGTCGAGGATAAATTTTTAGAAAATGAGGTCGTAGGACTTGTTGGAATGGCTCAAAGAATTGAGAAAATGGTATTAAACAAAGAAGTTGATTACGCTTTTTTAGAGCTTGTGGTTCACAATATGCGAAGTATTTCAGACTTCAACAGTAAATCTGCGAAGATGATAGGTTAAGGGGTTAAAAATGAATTATAGAAGAGATTTTACACGTGATTTAACTGCGGATGAAGTTGATGATAACTTTTTTCAATCCGTTGCTAGTAATTGGGGTGCTGAACATGCTATCGATATTACGCTTGATTTAGCTTATCAAGCAAATAATGTAGGGTGTATGGTTGAAGCTGAATTATTTAGCTTTCCTTTCGATGTTCCTCTTGATGTAATGGTAGATTTTACTTTGCAACGTGCTGTTTTCTTAGATGGTAGTTATTACGCTTTAAGTGAAAGTTTTGATGGTTCAGGTACTGTAACGATTGAGGGTGCTGGTGTTACTAGTCTAACTCCTGACGTAACATTCGCTTATGATGCTGTTACAGGCTTAGTATCTTGCCGCCAAAACGCTTTTGCAGTTCCTACAAATGCTACTAAAATCAGATACTATTTAGCTATTTGGGATTATCACGCTCATATTACAAAATTAGACAATACTCCTATTTACAGTTAGTGTTGTATAATATGAAAATTAATTTAAAGGGGTATTATGTCTTATGTTGAAAAAAATTACAGCGAAAACTATGTAGAGGGAGATTCACTCCCTGCTAACACTACGCCTTGTGATTTATCGCCTATAGTTGCTCTAATTGAAGCACAAAACATTCAAATTGCAGAGCTTAAAAGCATTGTAAGTTCTCTATCAAGTGCTATTCAAACTAATAAAACATTAGGTTTAAGCACACATGATTTACTTACAGACACAGCACTTACAGTAAACTCGATTAAAACTGATATTTCTAATCTTGATTTAAGTGTAGATTTGAGTAGTCTTGCTACAAAAGATTTTATACTCTCAAAGATTCCTTTCGTGGATGACATGAATGCAAAAATTTTTCCAAAGGGTACTTTAGTTAATTGCATTGATGTTGATGGAATAGGAACTGTTGTTAGTTCTCATCTGTTGCCCACTAGTACTTTCGATTATGTTGTCATATATACTATCGAATATGAAATTTTAGGAGTTCCAGCGTTTTCAAATTTTCCTGCTCCACAGGTTGTGAAATATGTAGCTCCAGTAGCTTAGTACTTTCTCCTCTTAATTTTGATTTTGGACGATTAAAAATTAAGGAATTAACATGGCTTTCGCAGAATTAACCACTACTCCTCTTTCTAGTTCAGTGATAAACAATATAGATTATCAAGGAACTCAAACGCAAGTCCGTATAACTTCAACTCCTAAAGAAGTTTTTACAGGCAAAAATTTGAACCCTTATCTATCTCGACCAAATGTTCCAACTCTAGGAACTTATGCTCTGCCTGCTACTGTTGGCATGATGGCACTTCAACCTACTATTGATTACATCAAACAAATGTATGATGATAAATTTAAAGAGCTTCAGCTAGGTCGTTATGCTCCTGCTTCTACAAATGAAGCTCCCACAAGCACTATAGAAACGCCTTATGTTCCTAAAGTTGGGGTATTGCCTCTAAAGCCTTTAGAGCTTCCTAATGCCACTCCCTTACCTGA